>OBWR01000009.1_pt1 | contig 245248 bp, 240 predicted proteins | sample 1476521 | NCBI WGS metagenome assembly OBWR01 (sample SAMEA2580127, study PRJEB22360) | human gut metagenome | biome: human gut; feature: human-associated habitat; material: faeces | place: Denmark | collected 2008/2010
AATATCTGGACTGGCTCCAGTGAAGATAGCACGCTGCCAGGTAATCTGACTCATCTTACGATGGGTCTTTTTTTGTTTTGTGTCTTCTGTTCAATCTGTGGATTGTGTACTCTTGGCAATAGCTTACATTTTCTTTTTTGGCATTCCCTATATGTAACTACAGTACCTTGTATACCGAAAATTGAATAGCAGTGTCTCTGATGTAACATTGCCAGTGAATGCTGATTACTGTTCTTTCTGTAATTATATACAGGCTAAGTCGAAAAATAGCTGCTGGATGCAGATTATGATTTGCAGCAGTCAGTCTAAAACAGTGAAAAAGTGATTGCGTATCGCTTTGTTTTCCGCTATGATGAATAGGCGTGAATATAAGGAGCTTTTATATGAAGAAATTAACATTTATTCAAATTATATCGGTATCTATGATGCTTTTTGCAATTTTTTTTGGTGCCGGCAACATGATTTTTCCTCCTGCTATGGGACAACTGGCTGGAACGAGCTATATCAGTGCCCTTGCAGGCTTTATTCTGACTGATGCGGGTATTGCAATTCTTGGAGTAACAGCTGTTGTACTGGCAGGAACTTCTATGAGTGATCTGGGAAATCTGGTCAGTCGGAGGTTCGCTTTGGTTCTATCGGTTGGTGTTTATATGCTAATCGGTCCGCTGTTTGCACTGCCAAGAACCGGAAGCGTTTCTTTTGAAATAGCATTGCTTCCCTACATAGGGGAGAACAATGCCATACTATGGTCATTGCTGTTTACAGCTGCCTTCTTCGGACTTACCTACTATCTGAGCAGCAACCCAAGCAGGATTGTGGATGTTGTCGGCAAATATCTGACGCCGGTCCTGCTGATCAGTATACTGGCTATCTTTATCGCCTCTCTTTTACAGGAAACAAGCAATGGTGCATTCTCTTTTGGAACCATGATGGAGCCGTCCCCTGCATATGTTGATATTCCGTTCTTTAAGGGCATGATCGAGGGCTATAATGCATTGGATGGACCGGCAGGGCTGGCATTTGCAATTCTTGTTATAACAGCAATTCGCAGTTATGGTGTTACAGATAAGAAATCCATTGCTCGTTATACGATACTCTGCGGTCTTGGAGCGGCAGGCTTTCTGGCAGTTGTTTATTTTATGCTCACCTATGTCGGGGCCATTACGAATACGCCCTTCACAAACGGCGGAGCACTTCTGCATGCAGTAACCAATCATCTGTTTGGCGGTATCGGTGGAATCATTCTGGGAATTGCTGTTCTATTCGCCTGTCTTACAACCTCAATTGGACTGACAACATCCTTTGCGGATTATTTTCAAACCATACTGCCCAAACGCTGGACCTATAAAAGAATAGCTGCTGCTGTCTGCTTGTTCAGCTTTGTGATTTCCAATATTGGCTTAAGTCAGCTAATCACTGTATCACTCCCAATTTTGATTATGATATATCCGCTCACCGTGGTGCTGATGCTTTTGTCTTTTCTAAAACAGCGGATCGGATCACGGCGAATGGTGTATATCATGGCGATGCTGTTCACCTTTGCAGTATCCTTCGTAAATGGTATGGAAAGTGCAGGTGTTTCCTTGGGGATAATCAGTGACTGGTTTGCAGAGCTACCGTTTTATGAGCTGAGTATCGGCTGGATTCTACCCGCAGTGGCAGGTGCATTGATCGGACTTCTGCCATTCTGGCCAATGAACAATGAAGGATCAGGACTAACAGAAACCAGAGAATAAGAAAAGGAAGACCGTTCAATGAGCGGTCTTCTTCTGATATATGTAATTTCATTTTTTGACTCTCAATAGCCTTGACAACAAAGCATAATCACAACGCTGGAGTGTCTCCTTTTCATGCGTTATATCTGCCTGTTAAAGATATGCTATAGTTTGAGCTGCAGATTTAAAATTTTTTGTAATGCACGCGCTGTTCCATGGTCATAGACAGAGGCTGTCACCATGTTGGCAAAGGATTTTACGTAATCGGTGGCACTTCCCATGGCAACCCCCATACCTGCCATCTCCAGCATCTTGATATCATTGGTGCTGTCGCCAAAGCAAATGCATTCCTCCCAGGAAATCCCCTCTTTTTGCAGAACCTGATTGATTCCCACAAACTTATCGTTATTTGCATTGAATACATCAAAGCAGAAATGATCCTGTGCAACCTCGATCAGATCGCTGCGCAGCAGCGGATGCTTTGCAAGAAATTCCTCCAGGGAGCGCTGCTCCTTTGTCATCAGGACTGCATTATAGGCATTGTGCCGTTTATGATAAGAGCGCTGTTCATCATAGAACAGATAATTCAGAACATGGTGGTCTCGACAGAAATAATAAAACGGATAAAATTTATCATATATATAGGATGTATCTCCGAAATGGAACATCAGTCCGTTTTCCTGCTGCTCGCACCAGTCTACGATATCCTGCGTCGTCTGTCTGTCAAGCGGATTTTCAAACAGCAGGCGCTGCTCACGATCCAGAACATAGCCGCCGTTGATCATCACCATATAATCAAACTGTACACGCTCCAGAATCAGGTTCATCTGATTCAGCGGTCGACCCGTTGCGGCGCATACGAGATACCCCTGATCCTTCAATGCTTGAATCGCCTGAAGACTGGATTCCTGAATGATGTCGTTTTCTGTCTGATACAAGGTACCATCCATATCAAAAAACACGATTTTATAAGCCATACTTGAAACCTCTACTTTCCCTCTATGTCTATTCGTCCCCTATTATACTAGAATCTCAAATCTTTTACAAAGAAAAATAAAAAAAGGTGTTGACAAGCTATTCCAGTTGCTTTATGATTATTAGGCAAGTGGATTTTTGAGGTTCCCGTTCTGCGGGAACTACATTTACACTTCAAAATGACACACCCGGAAATGTGTGTTAGTGAAAGGAGGATATTATGCCAACAATTAACCAATTAATTCGTAAAGGTCGTGAACAGAGCGTGAAGCTTTCCAAGTCACCAGCTCTGAATAGAGGATATAACTCAATCAAGAAACGTCCTACAAACTTAAGTGCACCTCAGAAACGTGGAGTTTGTACTCGTGTCGGTACAATGACACCGAAGAAACCAAACTCAGCGCTGCGTAAATATGCCCGTGTTCGTCTGAGCAACGGTATGGAGGTTACTGCCTACATTCCTGGTATTGGACACAACCTGCAGGAGCATAGTGTTGTAATGATCCGTGGAGGACGTGTTAAGGATCTTCCAGGTGTTCGTTACCACATCATCCGTGGTACACTGGACTGTGCTGGAGTTGCGAACCGTAACCAGAGCCGTTCCCTGTACGGAGCAAAACGCCCAAAAGAAGCTAAGAAATAATCAATTGTGAAAGGAGGAAATTCGAATGCCTAGAAAAGGACATGTAGCAAAACGTGATGTATTAGTAGATCCAATTTACAACTCCAAGCTGGTTACTCGTTTAATCAACAAGATCATGATTGATGGTAAAAGAGGGGTTGCACAGAAGATTCTGTACAATGCGTTCGATATTATTGAAGTAAAAACTAACGAAAAACCAATGGAAGTTTTCGAGAAAGCTCTGGAAAACGTAATGCCATTACTGGAACTTAAGGTTCGCCGTGTTGGTGGTGCCAACTATCAGGTCCCGGTGGAAGTATCCGCTGAAAGACGTCTGACTCTTGGTCTGCGTTGGATCGTGAACTATGCTCGTTTAAGAAACGAGAAAACAATGGAGCAAAGACTTGCTGCTGAAATCATGGATGCAGCAAACGGAAGTGGTGCATCTGTTAAGAAACGTGAGGACACTCACAAGATGGCAGAGGCAAACAAAGCATTTGCTCATTACCGCTGGTAAGAAAGGAGATCCATTATGCCACGTCAGTATTCATTAGAAAACACACGTAACATTGGTATCATGGCTCATATCGATGCTGGTAAGACAACAACTACAGAGCGTATTCTGTATTATACAGGTGTTAATCACAAAATCGGAGAGACTCACGATGGAGCTTCTACGATGGACTGGATGGCACAGGAGCAGGAACGTGGTATTACCATCACTTCTGCAGCAACAACTGCAGCATGGAAGGGTACCCGTATCAACATTATCGATACTCCAGGTCACGTTGACTTCACAGTTGAGGTTGAACGTTCCCTGCGTGTACTGGATGGTGCCGTAACGGTACTGGATGCAAAAGCCGGTGTAGAGCCTCAGACAGAAACCGTTTGGCGTCAGGCTACTACATATGGTGTTCCTCGTATCGTATTCTGTAACAAAATGGATGCAACAGGAGCTGACTTCCTGATGTCCTGCAAAACAATTGTAGATCGTCTGGGAGCTAAGTCCTGCCCGATTCAGCTGCCAATCGGTGCTGAATCCACTTTCACTGGTATCGTTGATATCATTGAAAGAAAATCTGAAATCTATACAAACGACTTAGGTACGGATATTCAGGAAGGCGATGTTCCGGAAGATCTGAAGGATCTGTGTGAGGAATACCGTTCCAAGCTGATTGACTACCTTGCTGATTATGATGAAGATTTCATGATGCAGGTACTGGAGGGTGAAGAACCTAGCGTTGAGGACATCAAGCGTGTTCTGCGTATCGCCGTATGTGCCGGTGATTTCTTCCCTGTATTATGTGGTTCTGCATATAAGAACAAGGGTGTTCAGATGGTTCTGGATGCTGTTGTTGAATATCTGCCTTCTCCGCTGGATGTTCCTGCAATCAAGGGAACGCTGGAGGACGGAAGCGAATCCGAGCGTCATTCCAGTGATGAAGAACCATTCGCTGCATTGGCATTCAAAATCGCAACGGACCCATTTGTTGGAAAGCTTTCCTTTTTCCGTGTGTACTCCGGTACAGCAAAGGCAGGAAGCTACGTTCTGAATTCCACAAAGGGAAAAAGAGAGCGTTTCGGACGTATCGTTCAGATGCACGCCAACGCTCGTAAGGAAATCGATCAGGTATATGCAGGAGATATCGCTGCTGCCGTAGGTCTGAAGGTTACAACAACCGGAGACAGCTTATGTGCAGAGGATTCTCCAATCATTCTGGAATCCATGGAATTCCCGGAACCGGTTATCGAACTGTCTCTGGAACCGAAGACCAAGGCTGACCAGGATAAGATGGGTCTTGCTCTTGCGAAGCTTGCAGAAGAGGATCCTACCTTCAAAACCTATACAGACCAGGAAACAGGTCAGACAATTATCGCCGGTGTCGGTGAGCTTCACCTGGACATCATCGTTGACCGTCTGCGCCGTGAATTCAAGGTGGAAGCAAACGTTGGACAGCCGATGGTTGCTTACCGTGAAACCATCCGCGGTACTGCTGACTGTGAAGGTAAATACATCAAACAGTCCGGTGGACGTGGACAATATGGTCATGTATGGATCAAATTTGAGCCTCAGGAAGAGGGAAAAGGATTTGAATTCGTTGATGCTACAGTCGGTGGAAGCGTACCTCGTGAATACATCAAGCCTACAGAAGAAGGTCTGAGAGATGCACTGGCAAACGGTATTGTTGCCGGATATCAGGTAATCGATATCAAAGCAACGCTGTTTGACGGTTCTTACCACGATGTCGATTCCAGTGAAATGGCGTACAAAATTGCGGCTAGTATGGCATTAAAGGCAGCTGCCAAGAAATGTAATCCGGTTATTCTGGAGCCGATCATGATGGTGGAGGTAACTGCACCAAATGAATATCTTGGATCCGTAATGGGTGACGTAAGCTCCCGTCGTGGTGCTATCGTTGACCAGGAAGAGAGAGGAAACGCGATTATCGTTAAGGCTCACATTCCGCTGTCAGAGATGTTCGGTTACGTTACAGACCTGCGTTCCTTCACTCAGGGACGTGGAAATTACTCTATGAAATTCGACCATTATGCCGAAGTACCGAAGAGTATTGCAGAAAAAATCATTAAAAACAATAGTTCTGAAAATTAACTGTTGCTTTTATAAAAACTTTGAATTAGAATATACTTGGAAACTAATAAATTAGGAGGAAAATTAAAATGGCAAAAGAAAAATTTGACCGTTCCAAAACACATGTTAACATTGGAACTATCGGACACGTTGACCACGGTAAAACTACGTTAACTGCTGCTATTACAAACGTTCTTGCAAAAGACGGTATGGCACAGGCACAGGCTTATGACCAGATCGATGGTGCACCTGAAGAAAAAGAACGTGGAATCACAATCAACACTGCACACGTTGAATATCAGACTGACAAGCGTCACTATGCACACGTTGACTGCCCAGGTCACGCTGACTACGTTAAGAACATGATCACTGGTGCTGCACAGATGGATGGTGCTATCCTGGTTGTTGCTGCATCTGATGGTCCTATGCCTCAGACTCGTGAGCACATCCTGCTTGCTCGTCAGGTAGGTGTTCCTTACATCGTTGTATTCCTGAACAAATGCGACATGGTTGATGACGAAGAACTGATCGACCTTGTTGAAATGGAAGTACGTGAGCTGTTAAGCGAGTACGGATTCGACGGAGATAACGCTCCGGTTATCCGTGGTTCTGCACTGAAGGCTCTGGAAGGTGACGACAAATACGTTGGCGCTATCAAAGAACTGATGGATGCAGTTGATGAATTCATCCCAGATCCAACTCGTGAAACTGACAAACCATTCCTGATGTCTGTAGAAGACGTTATGACAATCACAGGACGTGGTACAGTTGCTACAGGACGTGTTGAGCGTGGGGTAGTAAAACTGGGAGAAGAAGTTGAAATCGTTGGTATCAAGGATACTCAGAAAACTGTTGTTACCGGACTGGAAATGTTCCGTAAGCAGCTGGACTTCGCAGAATCCGGAGACAACATCGGTGCTCTGCTGCGTGGTATCAACCGTGACCAGATTCAGCGTGGACAGGTTCTTGCTAAACCAGGATCCGTACATCCACACACAAAGTTCAAGGCTCAGGTTTATGTATTAACAAAAGAAGAAGGTGGACGTCACACTCCATTCGTTTCTAACTACCGTCCTCAGTTCTACTTCCGTACAACTGACGTAACTGGTGTTATTACATTACCGGAAGGAACTGAAATGGTTATGCCTGGTGACAACGTTGAAATGAACGTTGAGCTGATTGCTCCAATTGCTATCGAAAACAACACAAAGTTCTCTATCCGTGAGGGTGGACGTACTGTTGGTTCCGGTAACGTTACAGAAATCATCGAGTAATTTTATAAAAACAATGAAAAGAGCACAATTGTGCTCTTTTTTCTGTGTGTTGTACCTTTTTTGTAGTATAATACAGGTAACGACAGAAGGGAGTGGGCAGTATGAACAGAAAAATGCTGGCACCTATCATAATTGGCATTTTGATTGCATTTTATATGATGATTTGGATCAGCTCCTTGTTTTTTCTGGATGCACCGGGGTTTCTCGTAATCTTGTTTGGCATCCCCATGCTGGCACTGCTTTTTCTGTGGATACATGTTGTCAAGGAACGGCTTGACGAGATAAGGAGCGGAGAAGAAGATGATCTTAGTAAATACTGATTACATTACCGGAAAAACGCTGAATATGCTGGGACTGGTAAAGGGAAGTACAATTCAGACAAAGAATATCGGTAAGGATATTTCTCAGGGCTTTAAGACACTGGTTGGTGGTGAGCTGAAGGCATACAATGAAATGATGAATGAGGCACGTGCACTGGCAACGAAGCGAATGGTGGAGGAGGCAGAGGCTCTCGGTGCTGACGCTATTGTCAACATCCGTTATGCATCCAGTGCCATCATGGGTGGAGCCGCAGAGGTTATAGCCTATGGTACAGCGGCAACCTTCCTGTAAAAGCAGCTTGTCTGCTTTTTTCTTTTCTTTTTTACACGGAGCGTGTATAATGATACTGTCATGACAGGGGTGCCGTAAGGCTGAGACAGTCCCTTATGACCTGATCTAGTTAATGCTAGCGTAGGGAGTCATATCTATCTTGAGTATTAGATTGGTTCACTTACGCCTCACGGAGGTGTTTTTTTATTGGAAAGGAGAACTATGGATGAAGCGTTTAAAAAGAATCGGTATGCCGCTGCTCACGCTGCTTCTGGTACTGGCAGTATGGGAAGGCTGTGTTCATATATTTGATATTGATTTGTATATTCTGCCGGCGCCCTCAACCATCCTACAGGCGCTGTTTGCGAATCGCGATATACTGTGGATGCATTCTCTGGTAACGCTGCAGGAGGCTGTCATCGGTTTATTGATCGCCACCCTGCTCGCAATCGTAATTGCGATTGGCATGGATCTTTCCCAGCTGTTTAAACACAGCATATTTCCCCATCTGGTTGTCACGCAGACAGTACCGGTCATGGTACTGGGACCGCTGTTTTCCATTTGGCTGGGTTTCGGCATGGCACCGAAGATTCTAATGGTCATCTTCATGTGCTTCTTTCCGGTCGCAATCGCCTTCTGTGACGCGCTGGGTAAAGTAGATGAGCATCAGATCAGTCTGCTGAAAAGCTTTGGAGCAAAAAAATGGCAGATATATGCATATGTGAAGATACCGGCGGCCTCCACTGCACTGTTTTCCGGATTGAAGGTAGCAGCTACCTACTGTATCGGTGGTGCTATCGTCGGAGAGTGGCTGAGTGCATCCGCAGGTCTTGGATACTATATGATCCGTGTAAAAAACGGCTATATGCTGGATAAGGTGTTTGCCTGCGTAGTGGTTATTATCGCACTGAGTCTGCTGCTGCATGGAGCGGTGGTGCTGCTGGAGGCGGTGTTGTTTCCATATGCGAGAAAGAAAAGAGGGAAAGCGAAATGAAGAAATTAGGCTGTATGCTGATGGCTGTGCTGATGGCTGTCACAGTGAGTGGATGTTCTGATAAAAAGGAAGCATCCGAAAACAAAGAAACAGAAAAAAAGGTAACATTGATTCTGGATTATCTTCCAAACACCAATCATACCGGTTTCTATGTGGCGAAGGAAAAAGGCTTTTTCAAGGAAGAAGGCCTGGAGGTGGATATCATTGAGCCGGGAGATGATTCGACAAGTGCAACACTGGTTGCGGCAAACAAGGGAGAATTCGGTGTCAGCTATCAGGAGGACGTCACGTATGCGAGAACGGCGGAGGAACCATTGCCGATTCGTGCAATTGCGACCATCATCCAGCATAATACAAGCGGCTTTGTATCATTGAAAAAGGAAAATATCAAAACACCGAAGGATTTCGAGGGAAAGGTTTATGCAGGATGGCAGGCACCGAGTGAGGAAGCAGTTGTAAAGGCGGTAATGACAGCTGCGAAGGCAGATTTCTCCAAGCTGACAATGGTGGGGGCAGATGGCAGCGGCTTTGCTTCCCTTGGCAAGAGTGTGGATATCCAGTGGGAATTTGAAGGCTGGGCAGTCACAAAGGGAAGAATGGAAGGCTATGAACTGAATTACATACCGTTACGCGAACTGGATGAACGCCTTGATTATTATACACCGCTCATTATTACCAGTGAAAAGATGATCAAGGAAGATCCGGAAACGGTTCAGAAATTTATGAATGCGGTAAAGAAGGGATATGAATATGCAATTGAAAACCCGGATGCATCCGCTGAAATATTAAGCAAATACGCTCCTGATTATGATTTGAAATTTCTGAAGGAAAGTCAGAAATATCTGAGCAGTGAATATGCCAGGGATGCGGACAGCTGGGGTGTTATGAAGGATTCCGTATGGGATAACTATACTGCCTTTATGTATGAAAACAAGCTGATCACAGAAAAAATCAAGGCGGATGAACAGTATACCAATGAATTTGTAATGAAATAAAAAAACGACACAGGAGGTCATCATGAAATTACGAGTGGAGGATATGGCAATCTCTTTTGATAACAGAAGAATACTGGAGCATGTCGGCTTTCATGTGGAAGAGGGAGAGTTTACTGCGCTGATTGGACCAAGCGGATGTGGAAAGTCCACATTGCTGAACATACTGGCAGGGCTTTTGGATTGTGAAGAGGGAACCTTTTATGTGGATGATGTGCAGGTTAGCGGCGTATCCTCCCACTTTGCCTATATGCCACAGGATGATCTTCTTCTGCCATGGAAGAATATTCTGGATAATGTTTGTTTATATGGAAAGCTTCACGGGCATGTGAAGGAAGCCAGAGAGCAGGCATTGCAGGAGTTTGAGGCATTTGGATTGAAGGGATATGAACAGGCTTATCCCTATGAACTATCCGGCGGTATGAGGCAGCGGGCTGCGTTTTTACGAACGGCACTTTGCAGTGCGGATATCCTGTTGCTGGATGAACCCTTCGGTGCGCTGGATGTCATCACCCGCAACGATATGCAGGATTGGCTGCTGAAGCTGAGAAGTGAATTAAACAGAACGATGCTGCTGGTGACCCATGATATTGAAGAGGCTCTGTATCTGGCAGACCGCATTCTGATTCTTGGTGGATCACCTGCTTCCATCTGTAGGGAAATCTCATTAAAGGATTGCAAAAAAAGCAGGGAGTGGCTGTATGATCAGGGTGGTCTGAAGAAGGAAATCTATCAGCTGCTGAAGGAGGGGACATATGATCGTTGATGCGCATATGCATATGGAGGAAGCTTATCCGGCAGAAATCTTAAAAGAACAGGACATTGCCTGTATCGCCAATGCCGCAACACCTGAAGAATATAAGAACTTAAGAAAGCTGCAAGAGAAGAATCCTTTCCTATGGATCAGTGCCGGTATTCATCCGTGGAAGGTGGATGAGGTTCACTGGGATGCAATGCTGCCGATTCTTGAGGAAGTGGACATCATTGGTGAAATCGGATTGGATAGTGTCTGGTGTAACACGGATATGACATTGCAGTCCCGGCTGTTTGAGCAGCAGCTTGCTTTTGCACAGCGATATCAGAAACCGGTGATTCTGCATCTGAAGGGAAGAGAAAAGGAAGCACTTGAATATTTGCGTCGCTATGAAAACCGGTATCTGGTGCACTGGTATTCCTGTGATGCATGGCTGCAGGAGTATATTGATCTGGGCTGCTGGTTTACCGTCGGTCCTTCGCTGCCCTTCGATGAAACGGTACAGCATGTGGCGGCCTGTGTCCCGCTGGATCGAATGCTGGTGGAAACGGATGGTATTTCCGCATGTACGTGGTGTGAGAATCGTAAGGTCGCACCAGAGGAGCATGGAGCCATATTAAAACGCAGTATGCACAAAATCTGTGAAATGCGTAACATATCCTATGAGAAACTGCAGGAACAGATGGTGGTTAACTGTGAAAAATTTATCGGGAAGCGATTTCCGTTTTAAAGAAAACTTCTATCGATTTAGAAGTTTTTTTACGTGATTTTCATCAAAAAAAACATGTAAACGCTCTCATAAACTGCTGATTTTCAGCAGGAAACGCATTCGGAAAAGATTATGAAAAAAACTAAAAAAAGCCGTAAATAACGCTTGTAATCAACATTTGGATGTGTTAGAATATTATCACGACCGCAAGGACATGCGAGGTTGCCGACCCACTGAGAAACGTTGTCATGGACGGCGAGGCCGGGGAATTCGCATCGAGCGAGTCTATAGTCCATATAGGCGAAAGGAGATATATTCATGGCAAAAAATAGCGTAAGAATTCGCTTAAAAGCTTATGAGCACAGAATCTTGGATGCATCCGCAGAAAAGATCGTGCAAGCGGCACAAGCTCACGGTGCTAAAAAAATTGTTGGACCAGTACCTCTTCCAACTGAAAAGCAGGTGGTTACAATCCTGCGTGCGGTACACAAATACAAAGATTCTCGCGAGCAGTTCGAGATCAGAACGCACAAACGTTTAATTGAGATTGTCGGACCTACAGCAGAAACAATCGACTCACTGAGTCGTCTGGAGCTGCCTAGTGGTGTTGACATCGAAATTAAGCTGTAATGGAGGTGACATCATGAAAGGTATTCTAGGACGCAAACTTGGGATGACACAGGTCTTCACAGAGGATGGAACACTGATTCCTGTAACTGTAGTTGAGGCTTGTCCAAATGTTGTATTACAGAAGAAAACAGTGGAAAACGACGGATACGAAGCTGTGCAGTTAGGTTTTGAAGATGTTAAAGAAACACGCAGCACAAAAGGTGAAGCCGGACATGCTGCGAAAGCAAACACTGCTCCAAAAAGATTTGTCAAGGAAGTTCGCGACAGCGAATTTGCTGATCTGGAGCTGGGTGCTGAGGTTAACGTAGGAATCTTCAGTGCCGGAGAAACAGTAGATGTTATCGGTACATCCAAGGGTAAGGGATTCATGGGTACGATTGTTCGTAACAATGCGAAAATCGGTCCTAAGAGCCATGGTTCCGGACACCACAGACATATCGGTTCCCTTGCTACAAACGGTATTACCTCTCGTCAGGGTAAAATCTTAAAGGGTACGATGATGGCTGGTCAGGAAGGTGGTTACAGAACTACAAACCAGAACCTGACAGTGATCAAGGTTGACGTTGAAAACAACTACTTATTGATTAAAGGAAACGTGCCTGGGCCAAAACGTGGAATGGTTATGGTGCGCACTGCTAAATGTTCCAAGGGCAATACAGAACCTGTAACATTAGTGGATTACACGAAAGAGGAGGAATAAAAGATGCCTAAGATGGTCGTATTAAGCCAAACTGGTAAAGAGCTGAATGAAATCACTCTTGCAGATACAGTATTTGGCATCGAGCCAAATCAGCAATGTATCTTCGATGCTGTCATTATGCAGAGAGCATCTATGCGTCAGGGTACTCACGATACCAAAAACCGTACAGAAGTACGCGGTGGTGGACGTAAGCCTTGGCGTCAGAAGGGAACCGGACGTGCTCGTCAGGGATCCATTCGTGCCACACAGTGGAGAGGCGGAGGAATCGTATTCGGTCCGACTCCTAGAAACTATGGCTACAAGCTGAACAAAAAAGTTCGTCGTCTGGCTCTGAAATCAGCTCTGTCTGAAAAAGTGCTGGAAAACGCAATGAGCGTTGTGGACAAGTTTGAGCTGGAAGCTCCGAAAACAAAAGCTTTCAATCAGATTGTCGCTGATATCAACGCACCTAAGAAAACCTTATTCGTAGTATCTGAAGGTGAAGATTTTGAAAACGCATTCCTGAGCATGAGGAACATCCCTACTATGATGATGCTTACTGCTGATGGATTAAATGTTTACGATATCGTAAATGCTAACAAAATCGTCTTTACAGAAGCTGCTGTGAAAGATGTTGAGGAGGCACTTGCATAATGGAAAACTACAAGGATATCATCATCCGTCCGATCATCACTGAAAAAACGATGAGATACATGGACGCAGATAACAAAGTAACGTTTGAAGTTAAAAAGGGAACCAACAAAACACAGGTAAAACAGGCCGTGGAAGCAATCTTCGGTGTCGATGTTGAGAAAGTGAACATCGTGAATGTGAAACCGAAAACCAAGAGAATGGGTAAATATGTTGGTACTACCAAGAATGTCCGTAAAGCCTATGTGAAAATCAAGGAAGGTCAGGACATCAACTTATTCGGCGAAGAAGCTGAATAAGTTCAGGAAGAAGCACGCTATTTCCTGACTAAATATTGCGTAAGGAGGAAATTGACACTATGCCAATTAAGAAGTATAAGCCGACCACTCCAGGTCGTCGTGGTATGACTAGTCTGTCCTATGAAGAAATTACGACAGACAAGCCTGAAAAAAGTCTGCTGGAGCCGTTAAAGAGCAAAGGTGGACGTAACAATAACGGACGTATCACAACCCGTCATCAGGGTGGTGGACACAAGAGAGCTTACCGTGTTATCGATTTTAAGAGAAACAAAGACGGTGTTCCTGCTCGTGTGGCTACGATTGAATACGATCCAAACCGTTCCGCTAACATCGCTCTGTTGAACTATGCAGACGGTGAAAAGCGTTACATCATCGCTCCAAAGGGATTAACTGTTGGTATGACAGTAGTTTCCGGTGAAGGTGCCGACATCAAGGTCGGTAACGCAATGGAGCTGAAAGATATCCCTGAAGGTACTTTCATTCACAATATTGAATTAAAGCCAGGTAAGGGTGGCCAGATGGCTCGTTCCGCTGGAACATCTGCTCAGATCCTTGGTATTGAAGAAAAATACACAACGGTTCGTTTGGCTTCTGGTGAAGTTCGTAGAATTCTGTCTAATTGCCGTGCTACAATCGGTCAGGTTGGTAACGAAGACCACAGTCTGGTAAACTACGGTAAAGCCGGACGTATGAGATGGAAGGGTGTTCGCCCGACTGTTCGTGGTTCCGTTATGAACCCTAATGATCACCCTCATGGTGGTGGTGAAGGACGTACTCCAGTAGGACGTAAATCTCCAATGACACCTTGGGGTAAGAAAGCTATGGGTGTGAAAACACGTAAAGCGAAAAAAGCGTCAACGAAACTGATCGTTCGTCGTCGTAATGGCAAATAGGCAAAGGAGGAAATGAAAAATGAGTCGTAGTCTTAAAAAAGGCCCGTTCTGTGATGACCACTTAATGAAAAAAGTGGATGAGCTGAACAAAGCCGGTAAAAAACAAGTTATCAAAACCTGGTCACGTCGTTCAACTATATTCCCTCAGTTTGTGGAACATACATTTGCCGTTTACAACGGTAAGGAGCACCTGCCTGTTTACGTTACAGAAGATATGGTAGGACACAAGCTTGGTGAATTCGTGCCAACCCGTAAATACGGTGGTCACGGCGATAATGACAAGAAAGCTAAACGATAAGGAGGAAACGTTATAATGGAAGTTAAGTCAACAGCGAAAACATTACGTATCCCACCTAGAAAAGCTCGTATTGTTATCGATTTAATCCGTGGGAAAGATGCTGCTGAAGCAGCTGCAATCTTAAAGTTCACACCGAACGTTGCAGCAGAAGCAGTTGGTAAGGTATTGAAATCTGCAGTAGCAAATGCAGCGAATAACCATGATATGGATGAAGAAAAGCTGTACGTAAAGGCATGCTATGCAAACGAGGGTGTAACTCTGAAACGTTTCATGCCACGTGCAAAAGGATCTGCTAGTGCGATCCACAAACGCACCAGCCACATTACTGTTGTGGTTGACGAGCGTGATTAAGGAGGTAGCTCATGGGACAGAAAGTTAGTCCGATCGGATTACGTGTCGGTGTCATCCGTGACTGGGAGTCCAGATGGTACGCTGACAAGGATTATGCCGATTTATTATTGGAAGATGTAAAGATTCGTGAATTCCTGTTCGCTGAGTGCAAGAATGCATCAGTGTCCAGAGTTGAGATCGAACGTTCTAAAAACCGTGTGGAAATCATGATCCGTACCGCTCGTCCAGGTGTGATCATCGGGACAAACGGTGAAAATGTTGAAATGCTGAAGAAAAAAGTTGAGAAGCTGACTGGTGGAAAGAACATCTACCTGAAGGTTCTGGAAATTGCAAACCCGGATCTGGATGCAAAGCTGGTTGCCCGCAGCATTGCGGATCAGCTGGAGCAGCGTGCTTCCTTCCGTACTGCACAGAAGAAAGCTATCCAGAGAACAATGCGTGCCGGAGCAAAGGGTATCAAGACAGCTGTATCCGGTCGTTTGGGCGGAGCTGATATGGCTCGTACCGAAGGCTACAGCGAAGGTGTTGTACCTCTGCACACACTGCGTGCAGATATCGATTATGCTTGGGAAGAAGCATCTACGACTTACGGTCGTTTAGGTGTAAAGGTTTGGATTTGCCGTGGTGAAGTTCTGCCAGGACAGATGGTTCAGGAACCGGAAGCTCCGAAGAACAACATGAACGACAGACGCCGCAATCGCCGTGGTAATCGTGGTGGAAACAGAAACAACAGCCAGAGAAACAATAACAACAGAAACTCTGCTGGTGGAAATGCTCCTAGAAAAGCGGAAGGAGGAAAATAATTTATGTTAATGCCTAAGAGAACTAAATATAGAAGACCTCACCGTTTAAGCTACGAGGGACGTGCAAAAGCCGGTCGTGAAGTATCTTTTGGTGAATATGGTCTAATGGCTGACACTGGTGCTTACGTCAGCAACCGTCAGATCGAGGCCGCTCGTATTGCCATGACTCGTTACATGAAGCGTGGTGGTAAGGTTTGGATCCGTATCTTCCCTCACATGGCAAGAACGAAAAAACCTCTTGAAGTACGTATGGGTTCTGGTAAGGGTGCTCCTGAAGGATGGGTAGCAGTTGTAAAACCGGGCCGTGTTATGTTTGAAATCGCCGGTGTACCTGAAGAAGTGGCACGTGAGGCATTCCGTCTTGCTGCTCACAAGCTGCCGGTGAAGACAAAATTTGTTGTTAGAAAAGGAGAGAAGTAATTATGACAGCGAAAGAGATCAGAGAAAAAAGCAATACTGAATTATTACAAGAGATCGAAACGCTTAAAGATGAACTTTTTAATCTTCGTTTCCAACAAGCTACAGGTCAGTTGACAAACACTGCACGTATGAAGACAGTGAAAAAGACAATTGCCCGTATCAAAACTGTGATGACTGAGCGCGAGCTTGGTAGTCAGGATTAAGGAGGATCACTAAGTTATGGAAAGATCTAACCGTAAAGTATATCGCGGGACTGTAGTTTCCGACAAGATGGATAAGACAATTACTGTTATTGTTGAAACAAAGAAAACACACCCGTTATACGGAAAACGTGTAAAATATTCTAAGAAATTTAAAGCGCATGACGAAAACAATGAAGCTAGAATGGGAGATAAGGTAGAAATCATGGAAACACGTCCATTGTCTGCTACCAAGAGATTCCGTCTGGTGAAAATCGTCGAAAAAGCTGTACAGCTGTAATCAGGAGGTAGACATTCATGATCCAGAATGAAAGTAGATTACGCGTCGCTGACAACACGGGAGCCAAAGAAGTTCTGGTTATCCGCTGCTTAGGCGGAAGCGTTCGTAAGTTTTCAAACATCGGGGATATCGTTGTCTGTGCTGTAAAGCAGGCTGCTCCTGGTGGAACTGTAAAAAAAGGTGATGTTGTCAAGGGTGTAATCGTACGTACAAAACGTGGCGTTCGCCGTGACAACGGAACATACATCAAATTTGATGACAATGCGGTTGTCCTGATCAAGGACGACAATACACCGCGTGGAACTCGTATTTTCGGACCTGTTGCACGTGAGCTGCGTGACAAGGACTTCATGAAAATTGTGTCTTTGGCACCAGAAGTACTGTAAGGAGGTGTCTTTGTGAAAATCAAAAAAGGTGATAAGGTTCAGGTTATTACAGGTGCTTACAAGGGCACTATCGGTGAAGTAACCAAAGTTTTCCCTAAGGAAGACAAAGTAATCGTGGAAGGTGTCAACCTGGTGAAGAAGCATCTGAAGCCTACACAGGCGAATCCGGATGGCGGAATCATCGAGAAGGAAGCTCCGATCCATGTATCCAACGTAATGGCTTACGATTCCAAAGCGAAGAAGGCAAGCCGTGTCGGTTATGAAACAAAAACTGACAAAAAAGGTAACACAGAAAAGGTACGCGTCTACAAAAAAACCGGCGCTGAAGTTAAGTAGGGAGGCTAAAGGATGAATCGCCTAGAACAGAAATATAAAGAGGTCGTAACACCAAGCCTGATGAAGAAATTCAACTACAAATCAGTCATGGAAGTACCTCACGTAGATAAAATCGTTATCAATATGGGTATCGGTGAAGCTATTTCAAACCCAAAAGTGCTGGATGAAGCAGTTGCTGAGCTGGCACAGATCACCGGACAGGCTCCGGTAATCACAAAAGCTAAGAAGTCCATCGCAAACTTCAAACTTCGTGAAGGAATGCCGATCGGATGTAAGGTTACTCTGAGAAAAGAAAAAATGTATGATTTCATGGATAAGCTGATGAACATCTCACTGCCTCGTGTACGTGACTTCCGCGGTGTCAGTGCCACTTCCTTTGACGGTCGTGGAAACTACACTCTGGGTGTAAAGGAACAGCTGATCTTCCCGGAAATCGATTACGATAAGATCAACAAGGTTCGCGGTATGGATATCGTTATTGTTACGACAGCCAACACGAACGAAGAAGCAAAGGCACTGCTGGAAGAAATGGGCATGCCTTTCAAGAAATAGGAGGACTTAGACGTATATGGCAAAAAAAGCAATGGTTAACAAATCAAAACGTCCTCAGAAGTACAAAGTGCGCGAGTACACCAGATGTGAGCGTTGTGGACGTCCTCACTCAGTTTTACGTAAATACAAACTCTGCCGTATTTGCTTCCGTGAGCTGGCTTACAAAGGTCAGATCCCGGGTGTGAAAAAGGCAAGTTGGTAGTCAGATAGGAGGAATACAGTCATGATTATGACAGATCCGATTGCAGATATGCTTACCAGAGTTCGTAACGCGCTTCAGGCTCGTCACGAAACAGTGGAAATTCCTGCAAACAAAGAAAAAGTTGAAATCGCTAAGATTTTAAAGAATGAAGGATTCATCACAGACTATACAGTCGATGGTGATGTTAAGAAAACCATCACAGTTACTCTGAAATATGGTCCTAACAACGAAAAAGTAATCAACGGGCTGAAGAGAATCTCAAAACCAGGCTTACGTGTTTATGCAAAGGTGGACTCCATTCCTCGCGTAATGAACGGACTGGGAATTGCAATCATCTCTACATCCCACGGTGTGATAACAGATAAAGAAGCAAAAGCTAAACATGTTGGCGGTGAAGTCATCGCTTACGTTTGGTAAGAGCTTAACGGAGGTAAGAAAATGTCACGTATCGGTAATAAAGCGATTACCATTCCTGCCGGCGTTGAAGTAACCATCGCTGCCGGGAATGAGGTGACTGTTAAAGGTTCCAAGGGAACTTTAACTCGTCAGTTTAACCCTGCTTTGGGAATCAAGGTAGAAGAAAATGTATTGACAGTAACTCGTCCTAACGACGAAAAGCATGTGAAACAGCTGCATGGTACAACCCGTGCATTGCTGGCAAACATGGTGGAAGGTGTGTCCGAAGGCTTTACAAAGGAACTGGAACTGGTAGGTATCGGTTTCCGTGCTGCTGTAAGCGGAAGCAAGCTGACCTTAAACGTTGGGTACTCCCACCCGGTTGAGTTCGCTGTAGAAGACGGTCTGAAGGTAGAATGCTCTTCTGCTACGGATATCAAAGTATCAGGAATTGACAAACAACGCGTTGGTGAATTCGCTGCAAACATTCGTGCTGTGAGAAAACCAGAACCTTACAAAGGAAAAGGTATTCGCTATAAAGGTGAATATGTTCGTCGTAAGGAAGGTAAAACAGCAGGTAAGAAATAGTGGGAAAGGAGAAATTGAACAATGCTTAAGAAAGTTTCTAGAAATGACGAGCGTATGCGCCGTCACGTGCGTGTTCGTACCAAAATCAGCGGTACTCCTGAATGTCCCCGCCTGAACGTTTTCCGTTCAAACAGCAACATTCACGCGCAGATCATTGATGATGTTAACGGTGTAACCCTGGCATCTGCAAGTAGTGTAGAATTAAAGTTAGAAAACGGTGGAAATGTTGAAGCCGCTAAAACTGTAGGAACAGAAATTGCAAAGCGTGCAATTGAAAAGAACATCACTGGTGTCGTATTCGACCGTGGTGGATATGTTTACACAGGGCGTGTAAAGGCATTGGCCGAAGCAGCAAGAGTTGCTGGCTTGAAATTTTAGGAGGTTATGCGAATGGAACGTAGACCAAGAAGAAATCGCGATGCTGAAAAAGAATTTGAAGAACGCGTAGTTACCATTAACCGTGTAACAAAGGTAGTCAAGGGTGGACGTCGTTTCCGCTTTGCAGCTCTGGTTGTTATCGGTGACAAGAAGGGCCGCGTCGGCTTTGGTACAGGTAAAGCCAACGAAGTACCTGATGCAATTAAGAAAGCAATCGAAGATGCTAAGAAGAATGTCTTCACAGTACCTGTTGTAGGAACTACAATTCCTCATGCAATCACTGGAAGATACGGAGCTGGAGAAGTATTCCTGCGTCCTGCTTCTGAAGGTACCGGAGTTATCGCCGGTGGTCCTGTTCGTGCAGTCCTGGAGCTGGCTGGTATCAACGATATCCTTTCCAAGTGTCTGGGAAGCCGTACACCAATCAACATGGTTCGTGCTACGATCTCTGCCCTGAAAGATCTGAAAACGATCGAGGAAGTTGCTCGTCTCCGTGGTAAAAAACCAGAAGAAATTCGCGGTTAATAGGAGGATTAGAACATGAAATTACATGAAATGAAATATACTGAAGGAGCTAGACAGAAAAGCTACCGTGTTGGTCGCGGTCATGGCTCCGGAAATGGTAAAACAGCAGGAAAGGGTCATAAAGGACAGAAAGCAAGATCTGGCGGAGGCGTTCGTTTAGGTTTTGAAGGTGGTCAGACACCACTTGCTAGACGTTTACCAAAACGTGGATTTACAAACTTCAATCGCAAGGAATATGCTATCGTAAACGTTGCATCCCTGAACGGGTTTGAAGACGGTACGGAAGTAACTCCGGAATTGTTGATTGAATGTGGATTAGTAAAGAAAGAACTGGATGGTATTAAAATCCTGGGCGAAGGTGAATTGGAGAAGAAGCTGAGCGTAAAAGCAAACAAATTCTCTAAATCAGCAATCGCTACCATTGAGCAGGCAGGCGGAAAAGCAGAGGTTATCTAATCATGTTTAGGACCTTTGCAGACATGTTCAAGAATAAAGATATTCGTAATCGAATATTCTTTACTCTTGCCATGTTGTTCGTCTTTCGCTTCGGTTCAGCAATCACTGTACCGGGCGTAGATGTAACCGAATTGATAAAAGGTATGCAGGATAGCTCACTATTTGCGATGATTAATATGCTGGGCGGTGGTGGTCTGGAGCAGCTTTCCATTTTTGCGATGGGTGTTGGTCCATACATTACTGCCTCCATTATTATTCAGCTGTTATCCATGGATGTCATTCCTGCGCTTACCGAACTGGCTAAGGGCGGAGCAACCGGAAAGAAGCAGATTGACCGTTATACACGCTATCTGGCAGTCGTATTAAGCTTTTTCCAGGCATCCACACTGGTTTACAGTTTCTCCACACAGTATAAAACACTGCTGGTAAATGGAAGCGGATGGGCTTCTATTTTGTACGTTGCGACCCTGTTAACAGCAGGCAGCATGTTCATTCTGTGGATTGGAGACCGTATCAGCATGAAGGGAATTGGAAACGGTGTTTCCATGATCATTGCTGCCGGTATCATCTCCAGACTGCCATATCAGTTTACAACAGCATGGCAGACACTGGTGGATCAAAGCAACAGCAGTGCAACCTTCAATGGTATTCTGACATTCGGACTTTATATTGTGTCCTATCTGCTGATTATCGTATTCGTCGTCTTCATGCAGACAGCAGAACGTAAGATTCCGATTCAGTATACATCCAGTACTGTAACGACTCGTAAGAAGGACATGACTTACCTGCCGCTGAAAATCAATTCCGCCAGCGTAATTCCTGTCATCTTCGCATCCGCCATCATGGTTGCGCCGCTGCAGATCTGCAAAATGGTCTGGCCAGCAGCTGGCTGGGTCAAAACACTGGAAACCTATATGGGAATGCAGACTCCGGTCAGCCTTGTGATCTATGTGGTTTTGATACTGTTATTCACCTTCTTCTATACGAAGCTGCAGGTGGATCCGGAAAAAATCGCAGAGAACCTCGGAAAATCCGGTACGTATATCCCGGGAATCCGTCCGGGTACGGAGACCAAAGAATATGTTAACAAAGTATTGTGCAGAATCACGGTTCTGGGAGCAATCGGGCTTGCCTTTATCGCTGTTCTGCCGCATGCACTGCCTCTGATTCCAGGCATCAATCTTCCACAGTCAATGGGTATTGGTGGAACCGGAATCATCATCGTTGTCGGTGTGGCAATGGAAACGGTAAAACAGATCGAGGGACGCCTGACACAGAAATCCTACCGCGGATTCCTGCAGAGATAAAACGATAGAAGGTGAACCTATGAATATCCTGATTATGGGAGGACCTGGTGCCGGAAAAGGTACAATGTCTGCCAAAATCGTCGAGAAGTTTAACGTTAACCACATTTCCACGGGAGATATCTTCCGCAGTGAAATCGGAAAGGGAACAGCTCTTGGCATGGAGGCGAAAAGCTTCATGGATAAAGGACTGCTGGTTCCCGACGAAGTCGTTAACAATATGGTAAAGAGTTATCTGGAAAAGCTGGAAGACAAGAAAAACGGTTTCCTGCTGGACGGCTATCCGAGAACACTTGACCAGGCCAAAGCATTCGATGCACTGGCTGAAGGCAGCGAGCTTGCCATTGACAAAGTCATCGCACTTGAAATTGACTTTGAAAAGCTGGCAGATCGTGTAACCGGACGCCGCATTTGCAAGGAATGTGGAGAAATCTATCACATCAAATCAAAGCCGAGTAAAACCGACAATGTTTGCGATGTATGTGGTGGAGAATTATTCCAGCGCAAGGACGATACTGTGGAAAGCTTAACAGTGCGTCTGGAAGAGTACAGTTCACAGACGGCTCCGGTGCTTGACTATTATGATAGTAAGGGAATCGTCACAAGAATTGATGCGAGTCAGCCGATTGACAGCGTATGGAATGATACACTGACAGCTCTGGAGAAATAGGAATGGTGAAAGCCAAAACAAATCAGGAGTTGACAAAGATGAGAAAAGCGGGTATAATTGTTGCGCTTGCACATCGTGCAGCAAGTGCAGCAATGCAGCCCGGAATTACCACGCAGGAATTGGATAGAATCATTGAAAATGTGATTCTGGAAAACGGTGCAACACCGTCATTCAAGGGTCTGTACGGCTTTCCGGCAGCAGCCTGTATTTCTATAAATTCTGTCGTAGTACATGGTATCCCAGGCGATACCGTTTTATGCGACGGAGACATTGTTTCAGTAGATATCGGTGCCTGTTATCAGGGGTACCATGGAGACTCTGCCTGGACCTATGGCGTTGGCAAGCTCAGCGAGGAAGATCAGCGACTGATGCGTGTCAGTGAAGAATCCTTGTATGAAGGTTTAAAAATGGCCAGAGCGGGGAATCATTTAACTGATATTTCTCATGCAATCGGAGAATATGTGTTTACGCACGGATATTCGATTCCAAGAGACTATGCAGGACATGGTATTGGAACTTCTGTCCATGAAGATCCGACAGTTCCAAATTTTGGCCCAGCAGGCCGCGGCATCCTCCTGCAGGAGGGTATGACGCTGGCAGTGGAACCGATGGTTCACGCGGGCAAACCACAGACAAGAATGTTGAAGGATGGCTGGGGTGTTGTCACTAGAGACGGCAGCAAGGCAGCTCATTTCGAACACACGATTGTGATTACAAACCGTGGGTATGAAATACTCACAACACTGAATAAGGAGGAACGTCCAGATAATGGGTAAACAAGATGTTATTGAAATTGACGGAGTTGTTGTAGATACTCTGCCAAATGCAATGTTTAAGGTGAAACTGGCCAACGGACACGAAATTCTGGCTCACGTTTCTGGTAAAATCCGCATGCACTACATTCGCATTTTACCAGGGGACCGTGTTACCGTAGAGATTTCACCGTATGATTTAACACGTGGGCGTATAACATTCCGACACAAGTAAGTCGTGAATTAAGGAGGAAAACGCATGAAAGTAAGACCATCTGTCAAACCAATATGCGATAAGTGCCGCATTATCAAACGTAAAGGCCGCGTCATGGTTATTTGCGAAAATCCAAAACACAAACAGAGACAGGGAAACTAACGGAGGTGTAATGTAATGGCTCGTATTGCAGGTGTAGACTTACCACGCGATAAGCGCGTAGTAGTATCATTAACGTATATTTACGGTATCGGTCGCTCCACATCAGAAAAAATTCTGGCTAAAACTGGAATCAGCGAAGATATCCGTGTAAAAGACTTAACAGAAGATCAGGTAAATGCAATCCGTAACGAAATCGATGGTGTAAAGGTTGAAGGTGACCTGCGTCGTGAGGTTCAGTTAAACATCAAGCGTTTAATGGAAATCGGATGCTACCGTGGAATCCGTCACAGAAGAGGATTACCAGTACGCGGACAGCGTACAAAGACAAATGCTCGTACGCGTAAAGGTCCAGTTCGTACAGTAGCAAACAAAAAGAAATAGGACGATAGGAGGAAGTAAATAATGGCAAAGAACGTAAAAGCGAACTCACGTGGTAAACGTAAGGCACGCAAGAATATTGCTCGTGGAGTTGCACATGTCCACTCAACATTTAACAATACCATCGTTACTATTACTGATGAAAACGGAAATGCTGTAGCATGGTCTAGTGCTGGTGCTTTAGGATTCAAGGGATCTCGTAAATCCACTCCTTTCGCAGCACAGATGGCTGGAGAAGCTGCAGGAAAAGCAGCAATAGAGAATGGTATGAAAGTAATTGCAGTTAGCGTAAAGGGTCCGGGACCAGGACGTGAAGCAGCTGTAAGAGCTCTGCAGGTAGCAGGACTGGAAATCACATTGATTAACGATGTGACACCGATCCCGCACAACGGTTGTCGTCCACCTAAACGACCACGTGGTTAATGATTAACTGTAATTGAGGAGGTAAACTATGCAAAAATTCGAACGTGCACATTTTGAAGTAAAAGAATATGATGAATCTCAACATTACGGGAAGTTTGTGTTTGAACCTTTGGAAAGAGGTTTTGGTACAACCATTGGAAATGCACTAAGACGTGTTTTGCTCTCCTCTTTACCGGGAGCTGCCGTATTTTCAATTAAAGTTGATGGTGTTTACCACGAGTTCACTTCAATTCCTGGAATTGTAGAGGACGTAACGGCAATCATTTTAAATATCAAAACCCTTGTGATGAGTATTCAGGATGATGAAATTTATACCCTGCGTATCTCAAAACAGGGTCCAGGCGCAGTAACCGGTGCTGATATCATTTGCCCGGAAGGTGTGGAGGTAATAAGCAAGGACTTGCACATCTGTACACTGGAAGAGGGCGGAATGCTGGAAATGGAACTGCAGGCTCGTATTGGTCGCGGGTACGTGAGTGCTGACACAAACAAGCAGCTGTACCAGACACCAAATCAGCCTCTGGGAATCATTTACACAGATTCAATTTATACACCAATCGAAAAGGTATCCTATAATGTGGAGCCGACTCGTGTTGGACAGGATGCTCACTATGACAAGGTTGCTCTGGAAATCTGGACAGACTCTTCACTGAGTCCTGCAGAAGCCGTAGCACTTGCCAGCAAAATTCTGATCGACCATCTGGAGCTGCTGACGAATGTTCACGAAGCAGTAAACGATATGGAATCCGTGATGAAGGAAGCACAGGGTGAGGTACAGAATAAGGGACTTGTCATGATGATTGAAGACCTTGACTTATCCGTACGTTCCTATAACTGTTTGAAGCGTGCAGGAATCCAGACTGTGGAGGAACTGACGCAGAGAACAGAGGATGAAATGATGCGTGTAAGAAACCTGGGTAAGAAATCATTAAAGGAAGTTAAAGATAAGATCTATGATTTGGGACTGAGTTTCAAGTCATACGAATAAATATTCGCAAGGGAGGTTAATGGACCAATGTGGAATCGTAAATTAGGACGTAAAGCTGACCACCGTAAAGCTTTATTACGTAACATGGCGACATCCGTGATCGCTTACGGTCAGATTGAAACTACTGAAATGAAAGCAAAGGAACTTCGTTCCGTTGTTGATGAACTGATCACACTGGCAAAACGTGGAGACCTGCACGCTCGTCGTCAGGCTGCAAGCTTTGTACGTGATGTTGTTGTCAATGAAGAAACAGGACAGACTGCTCTGCAGAAGCTGTTTGAAGAAATCGGACCTGCTTATGCAGACCGTAAGGGTGGATATACTCGTGTTGTTAAGACAAGAGTACGTCGCGGAGACGCAGCACCTATGGCAATCATTGAATTAGTTAAATAAATAACATGAGAACTGCAACGCAAATCCATAGCGCTGCAGTTTTTTTATCCCTACGGTAATTTAGACATCCTTTTCTAGGACCAGTGACAAAGGCAGACCAGCTGTTAAACTGGAATTGTTTGACGAGGGCTCCTGTATGATCACAACTGTTATTTGCAGGCGATAATAGAATTCCTCCCGTATTAAATTTATGAATATGGAGGATTCATGCATTCGCATTAAACAAATAATCTTATGCGATAGACATATCATGTATTTGATGGAAAAAAAGAAATTGAATGCAGATCTGTGGTTTCGTTAACATACGATTCAGCAGTGTCTTTTTATATTGAAAAAAAGGTTACCTGTATTCATTTTACCTGCATTGTAGTATTATAGTGTAGTAAAGGATGTGGGTAGCTCATGCGAATGAAGAAAAAAGTTCTCATTGCCGGTATTGCGATAATACTTGCAGCTTCCGCCGTTGTTGGCTATATCTGGTCACAAAATCAAAAAAAGGAACAGGATTATGCAAAGATGGAGATAACATTCCAAAAGGATCGCCAGATTCTGGAATATGGGGAAAAGATAGACAGCCGCTCCTTTGTAAAGCATTCATTTGGTGAAGTGAAAACCTACCCGAACGTTAATACAAAGAAAACAGGTAATCAGACAATCACCTATGTATTGACCTATGAAGGGCAGACGAAAAAAATACCGTATACGGTTGAAGTAAAGGATACAAGAAAACCGACAATAAAGCTGAAGGAGAATCATATTACACTGGAATATGGGCAGAAGTATGATGTCGCAGATAATATAAAAAGCGTTCGTGATCCGATTGACGGACCCTTGAAGAAAGCAAACAAAAAAGCAGCCGGAAGCTATTGGATTGACAGCAAGCTGAATGTGTTGGAGGCAGGGAGCTACACCATCACCATACATGCACAGGATCTAAATGGAAACAGTGCAGAAAAAAAGTTTACGGTAATGGTAGAGAAAAAAACAGCGCCGGACCTGAAGGAAAAAAATCCTTCTTCTTCTGATGAAGCGTCATCATCACAGACAGAAGGTTCCGAAGCTGCATCTGTCGAGCCGTATTACGTCAACGGAGTGCTTCTGGTGAATAAAAAGCATGCACTGCCACAGAATTACGGAGGGATGGATTCCAATGCTTACGCAGCTCTGCAGCAGCTTCAGGCCGGAGCTGAGGCTGCTGGTTATTCCATGCCGCTGATCAGCGGCTATCGTTCCTATGCATATCAGGCTTCCTTGTATAACAGCTATGTCGCACAGGATGGACAGGAGCTTGCTGATACCTATTCAGCAAGACCGGGACATTCGGAGCATCAAAGCGGTCTTGCTTTTGACATCGGTGCCTTGGATAACGGGTATGGCAATACGCCGGGTGGAAGATGGCTGAATGCCCATTGTGCAGACTATGGCTTTATTCTGCGCTATCCGGCTGGTAAGGAAAGCATTACAGGCTATCAATACGAGCCATGGCATGTTCGCTACGTTGGGAAAGAAATCGCATCCCGGATTATGTCACAGGGGATCACGCTGGAGGAATATCTGGGAAATGTATAAGCATAGAAAATAAGTGAACTCTACATCCCTGTATAGAGTTCGCTTTTTTTCATTATGTCCGCCGCTTCATAAGACAGCCGTATTATTGAGGATAAACAGCATGCTTCCCATATATAATCTTAAGAAACAGGGAAGATTCACCTGCTTTTTGCGGATGTCACTGTACGAATAAACAGAAACTGTTATAATATGGTGGAGCGAGGGATGTACATATGAAAAAACAACTGATGATACTTATGACGGCAGCGCTTCTGCTTGCCGGCTGCAATTCCAACGAGGAAGAGGACGCCCTAAAACAGTATGGGGTAGAGGATACAAAAAGCTGTGATAATCTTGCGGCTGTGAAGCAGGCAGGTGACAAGCTTGTAAAGGACAAGGAAAGTGTCTACTGTGCCATCACAACAGATAAGAATCTGGATCAGGCAACTGCCTTTGTGAAAAAGGATTACGATGCGAAGCGCATCAGCGAGTTTTTAAATCTTCCATACTACCACAAGGAGTTAACCGAGCGCTATATTGCATACGATGACGGAAAAAGAGCAGTACAGGACATTGTTACGAAAGTTAATATCGGCTTGGATCAGCCATATTTCACCAACGTTGATATAATCAGGGATACTGATGATGTAGCACTGCTGGTTAATAAATATCACCGGCTGCCGGATGATTATGAGCCGCAGAATCTGGTAAAGACTCCGAATGCCTGTGTAATTGGAGAAGATTTTTCCTGTCAGAGCGAGCCTCAGTATCTACGCAAGGAGGTTGCGGATGCATTTTCCGAGCTGGTGAAGGCAGGAAAGGCAAAGCATATCAATATCAAGGCAATTGCAAGCTATCGCAGCTTTGCCTATCAGAAAAATCTGTATGATTATTATGAGCAGAGTCAGGGAAAGGAATATGCGGATAAATACTATGCCCGCCCGGGACAGAGTGAGCATAACAGCGCCCTTGCCGTGGATGTGACCATTAACAATGAAAATTTCAATGAAATTGAAAACTCAGAGCATTATGACTGGCTGCTTAAACATATCGCAGACTATGGCTTCATCCTGCGATACCCTGAGGATAAGGTGGATGTGACCGGTTATCAGTATGAATCCTGGCATCTGCGTTATGTCGGAAAGGATATTGCTAAGGAAATTGTGAAGCAGGGGCTTACACTGGATGAATATATTGCCAGAAAGGATGTGCAGAAATGAAAAAGCTTATGGTTTTGATGCTGAGTCTGCTGCTGTGTGCATGCAGTACATCAGAGAATAAAGAAAAAGAAACACCGAAAGAGGATCCGAAAAATGAAAATACAACGGTATCCTTTGTCGGAGTCGGAGATAATTTGATTCATGAAATGATATATAAGCAGGCGGATGCTGCTGCCGGTGAGATGAATGATGGAAAATATGATTTTACGGAAATGTATACGCATGTAAAGAAGGATATTCAGAAAGCGGATCTTGCTTATATCGATCAGGAATCCATTGTTGGTGGAGATGCGCTTGGTATCAGTGGCTATCCGACATTCAACACGCCTGCAGATATCGCTAAAAATGTTGCGGATACCGGCTTTGATATCGTGAATACGGCAAACAATCACTGTCTGGATAAATATCAGGAGGGAATCGATTATTCTCATGAAATCTGGGCAAAACAGAAGGGCATTATTACAGCTGGAACCTATACCTCCCAGAAGGATCGGGATACGATACGCACAATCAAACGCAAGGGAATCACATTTTCCTTTCTTGCCTATACCTATGGAACAAACGGAATTGAACCACCCAATCCCTACAGTGTTGCTTATTTCGATGAGGACCGGATTCGCGAGGATGTGAAGAAGGCAAAACAGCTCAGCGACGTTGTGATTGTTTCTGCGCATTGGGGTGATGAAAATGTTTCAGCCCCTACGGAGTTTCAAAAGAAGTATGCAAAGCTGTTTGCGGATTTGGGTGTTGATGTTGTTGTCGGTGAGCATCCGCATGTGATTCAGCCGGTAACATGGATGGATGGTAAGGATGGAAATAAGACGCTGGTCATTTACTCACTTGGCAATTTTCTGAATGGAATGCTGGATGTAAATAACGTTCTTGGCGGTATGATCCGTTTCGATTTTGTAAAAGACGCAAAAAGCAGTGAAATTTCCATCCAGAATGTGAAATGGGAACCACTGATTACACATTATACTGGAGATGCTGCGGATATTATGAATACGAGAAAGAATTTCACAGTATATAAGCTGAGTGATTACAGCGAGGAGCTGGCGGAACAGCATGGATTAAATGGTGTGGACGGACAGAAGGTTCGCCTGAATGATCTGTATGCGCGAACAAAAAAGGTGATTACAGAAATACCTGTTATAGAAAAAGGGGATACGAAATGACGCTGATAGAAGAAATGGAGATGTATGCGCACGAACATGATGTGCCGATTATGCAGAAGGAAGGCATTGATTTTACGTGCTCCTTTCTGAAGGAGCATAATCTGAAGCATGTGCTGGAAATCGGAAGTGCCATCGGCTATTCGGCAATCCGTATGGCAATGCTGGATATGGATATACGGATCACCACGATTGAACGGGATAAGGATCGCTATGATCAGGCTGTAGAGTATGTAAAAAGAAGCGGATTGCAGGACCGGATCACACTGCTGTTTGGTGATGCACTGGAGACAGTCGTTGAGGGAAGCTTTGATATGCTGTTCATCGATGCGGCCAAGGCACAGTACACTAAGTTTTTCGAGCGCTATGAGCCATTGCTGAAAAAGGGCGGATATGTAATAACGGATAATCTGAAATTCCATGGTCTGGTAGAGCATCCGGAAAACATTAAAAGCCGCAATCTGCGTAGTCTGGTACGTAAAATCGGAAATTTTGTCGAGTATCTGAAGCAGCGTGAGGATTATGATACACAATTTTATGATTTTGGAGACGGTGTGGGAATCAGCAGAAAAAAAGTGTGAGTATAGATCGGAAAGAAAAGGCGTAGCCGGTGCAGTAAGGAATGAAACTATTCCTGAAATTAAGCTATTTCATGTATCATTTCGCATGTTTTGTGATACAATAGAAACAAGAAAGTGGTGATACTATGAAAAAGATAATACCTGCACTGGCGGTAATTGCCGGAGCTGCGGCACTGGTTGCCTACAAGCTGAAAAAGGATGAGGAAAAACAGATCGTTGATCTTGATCAGGGACTTCTTGAGGATGAGGATGACCTGAATGAAATGGATATGGATGACGAAATTGAAGAAGGTCCGATCAGTGATCCCGCTTCCTGTATGGAGACTGTGAAAGAAGAAGCTGCGGATGCTGCAGAGGATTTGAAGGATCTTGCAAAGGATGCTTTTGAAGAAGGAAAAGAAGCAGCTGAGGATTTTGCGGATGCTGTGAAGGATCAGGCAGCGGAAGCAAAGGATATCGTTCAGGATGCTGCAGAGGAATTTGATACGGATTTTCCGTCTCTCCTGAAGAGTGAAACGGCAGCTCTGAAGGAGCAGGCAAAGAAATTGATGGATGACATGCTGCAGGAGGGGGACGTACATGAAAATGAGCGTCCGGTTCAGCACAGCGTGGTATTCCAGACAGCCGAGGATATGGATAGCTTTAAAAATGAGGTTATCAATAAGGGCTTCGTCATCACAAGAGGGGATGAAGACCTGGAGCTGATTGTATTGCATATCACTCCGATTGATGATGTCAAGCTGATGGGAAATATCTTGTATATTGCCGGCGAAGCGAAGCTGCATCATGGTAAATATCAGGGATGGAGCAGTAAGGTTATTTATTAAGCCATACAAATAGAAAGACGTCACATACTGCGGCGTCTTTTTCTCAGCTTTGAAACACTTGCTTTTATTCGCTGAATGCTCATAGCACAATAGAGATTCGTTTCGTAAAGAAAAACCCCGGTTTATGCGCCGGTTTTTTTTCAATCAATTAACACTGTTTCGTCTATGCGTTTCCCATGCTTATCGTAAAAACGTAATTGTGAAATACTTGAATAAGGCGGAAGGAAGTCATAGCTTTTGATAAGATAGGTATCCAGATTTGATAATCCATCCAGTGATATGGTGAGCTTATCTTTATCATTCTTGGAAGCACGCAAATCAAATTCATAGCGCTCTGCTTTCACGATACTGTTATCGATAAAGACGACGATACGGATATTATCGGGCGTTCCAACCTTCATATAGCCAAAAGGTGTATCAGATTCTCTGCCGCCTTCATAGGAATAGGATGAACCATCCTTCTTAAAAATCAACAGATGATAGGTGTCCCTTTGTTTTAGTAAATATAGTAAGCTTTGCTTATCTTCTATAACATTTAATTGCTCATGATTTTTATAATTATTGTTCATATAATCCTTTGGATCAACCGTATCCTTACTGAATTCACATGCGGATAAAATGAATGCGCAGGCGAATATAAATGACAACCTTATTTTTGCTTTCGTTTTCTTATCTCCCGTTAAAGTAGAAATGACCTATTCGGCTTTTAGAACAGATGATACGTAGGCTCTATGGATGTAATCATATCACATAGGTAATTGAAAATAATGATATGGTTTAATAGCGGTTGTGAACCTTTTCAAAAAAGCAAAGCATATCCTCTAGCTTCAAAATGCTTCCATCATCCAATACGGCCGTTCCACTGAGGTAGCCGAAAACCTGATGCTGATCCGTTACAATGATGAGCGCACTTGTTTTCGCACAACGATCAAGAATCGGTCGAAAGGACATTTCAAAGCGTGCGTCGCTGGATGTAATACGCCAAGGCTTGAGATAGCTGTCCGGCGGTATGTGGAAGGTAACATCCTCCAGCTTGTGTGCAACACCATCATACAGCAGTAGATTTTCACTGGCCGCTGTCGTATCACCAAAGCCGTAGCCGACATTGAAGCCAAACGGTTTTCCTTCCACAAGGCCGTTTCCGTTTCCCCAGTACCAGGTGTTGTCATAGGTCCATACCCCACGCCCCCAATCCAGTGTTCCGAAGGAATCCTGTGGATCAAAGTGTATTGTGTTACCGTCAAAGCTGACATTTCCCTCAGCACGCATGCAATTGATTTTCTGATTGTAGTAAAATGCGGTCTTTTTTTCTTTCCACGGTGTCGCAATTACCATACTGTCCATATCCGGCTGATGCAGCGTGATTTCACAATGGAATGGTTTTCCTTCATAGAAGTTCTGAAAATCACAGCGAAGAATGCGTTTGCCCTTCATGACCTGAAATTCCATATCGAGTCGCTTATCCCTGTATCGGCAGGAGCCGCTTTCCGAGCTGGTCGGCAGCTTCAGCTTACCCATTGGAAATGCGTTCAGTATGGTTTCGGTATGCTCCCAGCCCTTCTTAAAATCAAGAAGAGAAACGGATTGCAGTCCGATATAACCGTCATCGGAAATTGTGAAGGCGACCCCATAATGATTGTTAAGTATCAGATAATAATCCCATTCCTTGATTCTCCAGCGTTTTGCTTTAATATCCTCTCTGCGATATTCCTGCAGCAGGGAGCGGGACCAGCCTGTCTCTTTCAGCCTGCCATGCTCGTTCAGTAAAAGGTGCCGCTGTGTAACCTCATGATTGCGCATACGATAGCCTCCTGTTCTTTTATCTTCATTATAGTAAGTGTCCTGCAGGATTACAATATCATGTCGTAAATCCTTGATTTTATTTGACAAATGATTTTTGTACGGGTATCCTGAAATTACAGATGCCGTAGGCTGTAGCATGACCATCAAATATCCGGTAAAATAAGCGGTCAAACACGGATACAGTGTCTGCATAAGAGAAGGACAACCGGGAGGATACCTATGAAACTTCATATACAGAATGTGAAAAAGACCTATGATAAGAAAGAAGTGCTCAAAAACACCGGTGCAGTTTTTGAACAAGGGAAGATATATGGTCTGCTGGGAAGAAACGGAAGTGGTAAAACGACGCTGTTTAACTGCATATCCCATGAGATACCCTGTGAGGGTGATTTTCTGATAGAGGAGCACGGTGAACTGCGAAAGGTAGAGGACAGAGATATCGGTTATGCATATTCCAGCCCGATTCTGCCTGAATTTATGACTGGTTTTGAATATATCCGCTTTTATATGGATATTCATGCAAAGGAAATTGATTCTGCCAAGACCATAGATTCCTATTTTGATCTGATGCGCATCGTAGCGGAGGACCGGCATCGTCTGATTAAGGGGTACAGTCACGGTATGAAGAACAAGCTGCAGATGCTGGGATTTCTGATTTCACGGCCGAAGATCATTTTACTGGATGAACCGCTGACATCCTTTGATGTTGTTGTGGCAAATGAAATGAAGCATTTGCTGCTGGAAATGAAGGAGGAACACATTCTCATATTCTCCACCCATATTCTGCAGCTGGCAAGAGATCTCTGTGATGAGATCGTGCTATTGCATAACGGGGTACTGGAACAGCTCGATCATGATCTGCTGCAACAAAATGATTTTGAGGATCGCATCGTTTCACTGCTGCAGGAGGAAGTAAAGCATGCTGGGTGATATTCTGCTGCTGTTTCGGATTCGGATGACCAGAAAGGTGAACGGATTTTTCTATTACTTTAAAAAACTCCCTCTGATTGGCAGGCTTTTGAAGGAATCCTGTTATGCGGCTGTAAATCTAAAGGGAGTGCTGAGTGTCTTCTCCTTCTTGGTGGATGTCCTGATGAACTTATTGAAGAATTTGCTGTATCTGTTTGTGGTGATTGCTGTGCCGCTGATCAATCTGCAGAAGGGTGCGAATGATGTGCAGATTAGAAATGGGTTTCTGTTTGGCTTTGTACTGTTAAGTCTTGTAGCAGGAAGCATAAGCAACAGCAAGCTTCTCACAGCGGATGATGAAACCTTTATTCTCAGCCGCCAGATGCATATGGCAGCCAGACGTTGTCTGTGCTCCCGCAGCTGGTACAGCTATAGCATGAATGCGATCGGACTCTTCCTGGCGTGCCTGCTTCTGTCCTTTATGTTTTCGTTTCCCTTCTGGTATGCACTTATGGCCGGATTCGGCTATCTGGGCTCCCATCAGTGTATGGACATGCTGCAGATGCGGCGCTTTCAAAAGAAAAACAGCTTTTATTTGGATGCGAATATATGGAAGCTCCTCATTTCACTTGGCTCCTTGATCCTGCTGTATGCGCTATACTGGCTGAAAGTGGATTTCAGCTTTGCTCCACGGCTATTCTGCATCTTTGCACTTGTGTGTGCAGCAGCCATCATTCCCTATCTGCGTTTTGAAAGCGGCTATCATGCTTACAGTGAGCTGCTGACACGTCTGCTTACGGATAATCATGAAATATTGCAGCTGGATAGCAGTCGGATGAAGCAGATGGAGGTAGCTTTGGATGAAAAGAGCTATACCAGTGAGGAGCTGCAATATCAAACGGAGAAAACGGGCTACGCCTTTTTAAATGATCTATTCTTCCGCCGTCATAAGCATTTGATTTATAAGCCGGTAAGATTTCGTCTGGTGATGATGACAGTGCTCTGGCTTGCAGGAACACTTTTGATAATTATGCTGAAGGATGATATGAAACTCACGAAGGATATTCTGGAGCTGCTTCCGCCATTTGTATTCCTTTCCTATATTCTCAGCATCTCACAGCGTGTCTGTAAGGCAATGTTTATGAACTGTGATGTGTCGCTGCTGCATTACAGCTATTATCGCAGAAAGGAGGCGGTGCTGGTAAATTTTCGGCTTCGCTTAAAAAAGCTCTGCTTCTATAATCTCCTGCTCATCATGGTGCTTTGCCTGTACATGAATATCACCGTGGTGCTTGCCGGATTGCCCTATACTCTCTCAACGCTTCTTCTGTTCGATTTTGCTTTGCTTTGTCTGGCTGTGTTTTTCAGTGTTCACTATCTGTTTGTCTACTATATCTTTCAACCGTATAACGAACAGTTTGATATGAAGAATCCGTTCATGTCAATCCTGAACGGCATGGTGTACCTTTTTTGCTATTTCTGCATGCGGTTGGATGGAAATCTGGTGTTTGTCTGCGGTGTATTGGCTGCTACAATTCTATATATTCCGATTGCGCTTACCCTGGTGTACCGTCTGTCACCGAAGACGTTCCATTTGAAATAGATATTTTGAGCGTATACAGGCGGCTTAGATAGTAAAACGAAGAAAATAATTGTAAAAATATATTGCTATTATTTACAAATTTTGGTAATATGTAAATGTAATAAAGTGTTCATAAAATTATACATTTAGAGACAATGTGTTTTATCGCGATATTGTCTCTTTTTTTATACTTTTTCCCGTGTTTTTCTTTAAATCACCTCTATTTAATAAAGTATAATATTATGCATAGGGAGTAGCGCATCGCCGATATATCGAATGAAAGAATCCATGAAAATATCCGCTGTGCGGTATGTAAATGTTTATAAATATATAATAAAGATGAGGTAAGCAAAGAGAATCAGAGGCTATGATGATAATGTCAGAATGGGAGGATGTATATGAAAAGAAGGTTTATCGTGTGTGCACTGACGATAGGAATGATGCTGATGATGATTCCACAGAATTTCATATATGCAGTATCAAACACCGAAGTCGAGGTGACTAGCACAGAAATACATGCTGAAAATGTAAAAGCTGATGTTTCCTATATTGGTAAAAAAGCAGATACGGGAGTGCAGGAAGCAACCTTAGCAGCATCAGCTCCTACAGATCCAACCTTTTTTACATTTGATACAGCAAATCCGGGAATGATTACAAACTATTCTGCAAGACCGGATGCCCCTAAGGATATCGTAATTCCGGATTCCTATGTAAAGGATGGAAAGACGATTGAAATTACAGCAATAGGACAGAGTGCGTTTTCAGGTCAGGAGCTGACATCTGTTGTGCTGAATGATAATCTTTTATCCATTGGGAACAATGCTTTTTCCAGTAATACAAAGATCACCTCCATTGTCATCCCAAACAGTGTAATATCCTTAGGAAGGAGTGCATTTTACGGCTGCAGTGCTTTATCTTCGGTAACTCTGTCAGATCAGCTGAAAGAGCTGCCTGACTCTGTATTCGAAGGTACTAAAGTTGACAATCTGATTGTACCGGAGGGTGTTTTGAATATCGGCAGCAGAGCATTTTACGGGGACAGTGCCTTGAAGAATATTCAGCTTCCATCGACACTGACAGGAATCGGATCAAATACGTTTTATCGTGCCGGCGCTTTACAATCCATTACTCTTCCCGATAAACTTCAGTTGATATCAGACAGTGCATTTGCATTTAGCGGATTAACAAGTCTGTCACTTCCGGATGCTATTACAAGCATTTCCAGCAATAGCTTTTCCAACTGTACGGCCCTTCAGAATATCAGATGGCCTGCCAATCTGAAAGCTATTAAGAGCAGTGCATTTTCAGGCTGCTTCAATCTTTCTGACATCACATTGCCTGATAGTGTTGAGACAATTGACGCTAAGGCATTTTACAGCTGCTCCGGCTTGCAGAAGATAACAGTGGGCTCATCTATAAAAACAATAGGCCAAAATGCATTTAACGGAACAAAAAGCGGAATCGAAATTCATTTAGAGCAAAAGGCTGTGAACGATGTGACAGGCGCTCCCTGGGGAGCGGTAAAAGCGCAAATATATTGGCAGAGTGATGATGATTCCTGTTTTTATATTAGTGGTGATGGCACAATATTGGGCTTTAAGCCATTAAATCATACGACAGGTTCATCGCAGCATACGGCGTCTAAAAATCACACGATTGTAAATATTCCCTCTGTGATAAATGGAATTACGGTGACTTCCATTGCTGATAATGCATTTAACAGTAATTCCGACATTTTAGCTGTTAATTTTCCAAATACGTTAAAAAGCATAGGTACTAGGGCTTTTTATGGATGTGGAAAATTAGGCTATAACGATAAAAAAATAGTATTTCCTGATTCCGTTACCGATATCGGTGAAGAGGCATTTGTCTCGTTTAGTCTTGCAGTAACTCAGATCCAATTTGGGTCAGGTATTAAAACGATTGGTAAGGACGCTTTCCGTGTAACGAATGCTATGAAAATTCATCTATTGTCAAAAAACGTAAATGAGGTTACAGGAAGTCCATGGGGCGCAAGCAAGGCTTCTATTTACTGGAAAGACAGCGATACTTCCTGCTTCTATGTAGATGATAAGGGGAAATTGATCGGTTTTAAGCCATTAGATCATACTGGCTCTGATGAACACACAGCCTCACAAAATCACACCGTGGTAGACATACCGGAAGAGGTTCGCGGAATAAAGGTGACAAGCATTGGAGCGAATGCATTTGCAAATTCCGATATAACTTCAATCTCATTTCCTGATACCGTCACAGAAATAGAGGAAGCAGCTTGTAAAAATTGTAAGTCCTTAAGCTATGTGCGACTGCCGAGAAATTTGAACATGATACCTGATTATATGTTTTATGGCTGTACACAGTTAAACACCATAATTTTACCGGACGGACTGACAACGATTTCCGATTATGCATTTAGCAATACTTCGCTTGAGACGGTAACATTTCCTGATACACTGCAGAGTATCGGGACTCATGCATTTGAAAAGACGAAGATAACATTCCTGCATTTACCTGACAGCGTTACAAAATTGGGTACCGGTGTATTCAGTGACTGTTCTGAGCTTACAGAAGTTACTTTGCCGAACAAGCTGAATAGTATCTCAGGAGCAATGTTCTCTAACGATAAAAAATTAACAACCATCATCCTTCCCGAATCCACCAAAACAATCGGCACATTTGCATTTTCAAATTGCAGCTCACTATCCACCCTCACATTGCCATCAGGTATTACAGAAATTTATGATTATGCATTTCAGGGCTGTACATCTCTGGATAGTCTAACGCTGCCGGAGGGATTAATCAGATTGGGGGAAAATGCAATAAATGGTACCAATATCTCACAAATCAAGCTTCCGTCAACTCTGTTGTATGCTTCAAAGTCTCTGACTGGCTATAAGGGAAATACCATTTATGTTCATCAGGCTCGGGATTCTTCTGCAATTGCCTGGGCACAGCCATGGGGAGCAACCGGAGCGACCGTATATTATGATGGTGAGTATACCGATATCACAACCTCAGTAACATATGATGCAGTATGCAGCAAAGCAACGATTCATGCCGTCATTACAGCTCCTGAAAATGCTATGATTAAATCTGTTACATTGCCGGACGGAGAAAAAAAAGATTTTCTGAATACTCCTGTTTATGAATTTGATTATCCGGTTCATATGAATGGAGAATATACGATAACGGCTTCGACAAATAGTGCGGATACAATACAGGCTGTTAAAGTTTCGGAGCTTGTCTATGCACGAATAGAAGCAAACAGCTTTTCTCTGTCCCTTAACAAGGTGTCAAATCTTACAGAACAGAGTATCCTAAGCAGCGCGCAGGCACATGCATATCGTAACAATGACGAGCAAACGCCCATTACAGTAACACTAGAAACATCGCTGCAGGATATAAAACATGCATTGAATAAATCAGGCAGCCGAACAAATGCGGTGCTGAGCGCTACGACAAAGACACCGGATGATAAGACTGATATTACAGTGAAAAAGGAAATTATAATTTCTGTTAGTGACGTGGTACGAGTTACTTTTAAGGACTGGAACGGTACGATATTAAAGGATGCGACAGAAATAACTGTTGGAAGCAGTGCAGTTCCGCCAGCTGACCCGAAACGTGAGGGATATACATTTACCGGCTGGGATCATCCATTATCGAATATTCAGGAGGATACCGTATTTACTGCCCAGTATATGCAGAAGCAATATTCAGTAAAGTACGATACCAATGGCGGTACACCTGCTTATCCGGATAAAATAGTAACATGGGAGCAAAAGAATTTGTTGCCGGGGACTCCCAACAGAGAGCATTACGAATTTCTGGGCTGGCGCATTGCAGGCAGCAGTGAAAATATAACCAGCGAGAATACTTTCAAGGAGCTTGCTCTTAACGATCAGGTTTCATCCATCACCCTGACTGCTGTATGGAAACCAGTATCGTATAAACTGCATCTTATCACCAATGGAGGAAGAGAGCCGGATATTGAAAAATCCTTTACGATTGAAAACAATAAGGTGGATATCAGTGATGTTAAGGTAACGAAAATCGGAAGCAGTTTTTCCGGATGGAATACAGTGCAGGACGGAAGCGGTGATACAGTTGAAGCTTTACAAGACTATGAGCCTCCATTAAAAGATACATATCTTTATGCTCAATGGACAGCGCAGGATGCCAGCTATTATGTAGCTATTCCTAATAAGATAACATTGCATAATATACCCGGAAGCGGTTATGCCGGTGCATCGGAAGTGATTCAAATGGATGAGTCTCATGTTGAAGATGCCACTATGCCGGATAAGACGGTTGAAGTTTATTGTACGCCGTCCATCACCCTGACAAATACTGAATCACAGAATGCCTATACCGCGAAGGTGCTGACATCTGAACAAAAACCATATGAAGATGCTTCCAAACCGCTGATGATTTTAAGCATGAAGGGAACCAAGCAGAAGGAATTCCACCTCCGTACGGTAAAAAACAGTCAATGGAAGCGCGGTATATATGAAGGAAGCATGATGTTTCGTTTAAAATTGGGAGGGTGATTGTATGCATAGCAAAAACTATGGGACTGCATTGTTTCTTATCCTGATGATTGTTGGTCTTACCATCCTTCCTGTAAATGCACATGAGGTAGAAGTAAGCTATGTACCACAGGATTATGAATTAAAAACCTTTCATATGGAAGTACGTATACAGGGAGAAGGTGCCGTGCTGGATCAGGGACTAACGTTAAAAAATCCTACTTTCTTTGCATTGCATTCCGATGAAAAAAAGCAGTTTGTACTGCAGCCTGCACAAGGCTATGAAATTGCCGATATTCAGTATGACGGGGAAGATATAACAAATCTGCTGCAGCAACAGACCCTTACGGTCAAAGGAAAGGATCATGATACAAAACTGATCGTTACTTTTTGTAAACAATCACAAAAACCCCGGAAGGACACAGATACAGTGGAAACAGGGGATTCGGTAGCCACAGCAGGATACCTTTCCATCATCTTGTTATCTGCAGGCTTTATCATCTTCGTCAGGAAGAAAAAGGAGAAGCAGCATGACAAGAGGTAAGCGCGAATTCAGAAGTAAGGGGGTAAACTGGCCATGCCTATCACCAAAAGATATGAAGGAAAAGTATCAGAATAAGACCTATGCAGTGATAGGGGAGATAGGGGCTAAAGCTATAAAAGGAAGGACTGTGGATATTTCCGTTGGACAGAAAATTTTAAAGGCTGCGCCGGCAGGAACCTATCACGCCATGCTGTATCGTACATATGGCTATATTGAAGTTGAAAAGGATACTTATCTTGCAGTAAAAAAGAGTAATATACACTATATTTTGCTGACAGCATGTATCGTGCTTGCCTTGTTTATCGGTATTCTCTGGAATACACAGGGGAATGTGCCGCTAGATCCAAATTCACAGGATTACAAAGGTAAACTGCAGCGACCTGAAAATTGGGATGCGAATTCTATATTGATACCGGGGTTCGATGATCTCCATATGAACGCTGATTCGGATACTATTTATGTGGCATTCAGTAATCCAAAGGAAAATCCATGTTACTTCCAATACACAATCGTTTTGGATAAAACAGAGGAGATTCTATATACAAGCGGGCTTATAGAGCCGGGGAAGGCAGTCGTAAAAGAAACGCTTAACAAACCGTTTCCGGAGGGTGTTTATCCAATTACAATTAAAATTCGCTCTTATTCTCTGGAGGATTATGAAAAAGAGCTGAATGGAGGAGCTGTACAAACAAATCTAGTTTCGCTAAAGGAATAGAAAAAAGATGGTAAGAAAGAAGAAATCTTCTTACAGATAAATGAGAATAGAGGAGGAAAAAAAATGAAAAAACTATTCGCAACAGCAGCAGCGATGGCAATGTTTCTGTCATTGGGTGCGACCACAGTATTAGCAGCAGATGAGGATACAAAGGATGTAGATGTTACTTATGACAATTCAGAAACGATTGTTGACCCTACTGATCCTGATGCAGGAAAATGGGGGGTACGAGTACCCGCATCCATTCAGTTTACAGAAACAACAAAATCCGTAAATGCTGATCTTGAACTGGTTGGTTTAAATGGGAATGACATTGCTGCAATGAATAAAGATGTAGACGTTACAGTTACATCATCAAAGGGAATGAAATTATCTCTATCTGACGGAACGGATGAATTGCCGTATACACTGACATATGGATCAAAGACAATGAATGGTTCAACACCAATTACTGTGAATTTGACGTCACAGGCAACGAAGCAGGCCGGTATAGCAACCTTGCCAGGGTCATCTGTAGCAACCAAAAAAGGAGTACATAAGGATATCTTAACTTACACGGTAGCAATGCATAAATGATTATTGTTACAAGCCTTTATTGTAACGGTTTGGGCATTTCAGATAACGTGACAATGTAAACAAAACGGAATCAAACTGAATGAGGAGCCTATTTCAATCAGTCTGATTCCATTTTTTCAATCGATTTATTAACTGATAGGAGCATATTATGGAAATAGAAACGTCGATTAAGAATGAGCAGTTTCAGATTATGAGAATCGAAGATACATATACCGTTCGAATCGATATTAAGGACCATATGAAGGAATTGTTTATAAAACATAAAGGGGATGGCTTTGTATGCTGCGGCTATGACTGGTGTACATTGCTGATTGCATTCATGTATCATAATGAAGAACTGAAAAATTTATGGTATGTTTTTGACTATGAACCGACGGATGAACAGTTATGTGTATCATCAAAGGATGGTGACGCTTTACAACAGCTTATGGAGGCGTTTGGAAAGATATATAACAACGCAGCTTTTATAGAGCATCTAATGCAGGAGATTGACTATAAATAATGTTATGATGGAATGCAGCATTTTCTGATTGAGCATTTATAATCATAGTATGAAAGGAGGTCATAATGGAATACAAATGCAGCTGCGTATGCAAAATATCCTTAAAAAATAGATTGCGGAATTTTTTCTTTCCGCTATAATTATAGGAAGTAGGGAGATGAGGGCATGCTGAAGAAAAATTTTAATTATTTTACTATGTTTGCGACCGGGCTGTTTTTCTGTGTGCTCGGTTTTTCCTTTATCTTCGATTCTCTTGCTGTCTGGAACTGGCTGTATACCACACTTGTCATCGGTATATCCGTCACCGGAGTCTTTCGTATGTTCAACATGATTCTGAATTACCGCAAGCTGAAGCATAAGGGCGGACAGTTTCTGGATATCGTCGTGTGGCTGATTGCCATTATCATATCACTCACCATACCGGAAACCTTCTTCGCGATATTTCCACGGTTGATCGGCTGCTGGATCCTACTGCATGCCATTATCAAAATTATCGTCTTTTATATCAAAATCAAGGATCGGCTGCCCATTCCGTTTACAAAGGTGATTTTTCTATGCGGCGATTTGATCATCGCTTTCTTTCTGATTGTAAATCCGGGAGCGCATGAGGATGTAATCAGCCTTTTTCTGGGAGCCTATTTTCTTATTTACGGAGGAAATACCCTGCTTGATCTGATACGGGAAATCCTGCCAAGTGGCAGCGGGGATAAGCTGGATCAGAAAATTCAGCTATCGGTACCTCCGGTATTGTCCGCCATCATCCCTCCGCATTTGATGAGTACCCTTTTGAACAAGGATAAAGAGGATGAAATCAAGGAGCGCTTTGATGCCATAAAGGAGGATATTCCCGTTGATATGGAGGTGCTGATTCATTTAGCGCCAAGCGGACCCGCTATGTTTGGACATGCGGATGTCGTGTATCGCGGACTGGTCATATCCTATGGCTGCTATGATCCGCATAATCGACATTTGTTTGGAACACTGGGAGATGGTGTCGTCATTATCGCACCAAAGGATACCTATATCCGAAACTGTCTGGAGAATGAGAATAAGACACTGATCGGCTTTGGTGTATCTCTGAATGAGGAACAGAAAAAAAGGCTGAATGACCGCATTCTGGAGGTATTTGAGACCTTTTGCGATTTCGAGTGTGACGAGCAGCTGAAACAGAAAGGACTTCCCTGCAAGGGAGCGTGTGATGACTATCTGAGCCGTGTAACCAGAACATCACCGGATGCCAGATTTTATAAGATACGGGAAGGAAAGCTGAAAACCTTTTTTGTCGTTTCGAGCAACTGCGTATTTTTTCTGGGAAACCTGCTGAGCTCCATCGGCTTGAATCTGTTTGACCTCAGCGGTATTATATCTCCGGGAGCGTATTATGATTTTTTAAACAAGCAGTTTAAAAGTCACAAGGGATTTATTGTTTCCCGCAGACTATATCGGAAAAAGGATGTGGATCAGTTTGATTAAAGCATATCTGAAATCTATAAATAATCGCCAAATGGTACAGAATCGGAAGCACACATCAGGATTTATCAAAGCAGAGCGAAGTAGTTACACATCTGCGGCTGATAAGTCTTTTTTTTAGAAGAAAGCTTACGAATTTGCAAATAGGATGAACAATAGCTGTACGAGGTTTCCTGCTATGTGATGGTTTACGGGGATACATGTGCAGTCTTCCTTAATAAGACTGTAAAGGAATGTTCTGAACCTTACAAAATGGTCACATTTCTATGAATACATTGACAAATCCAGCTCTTTCTTATAGTGTATTAGTGTAATAGATACAGTAGTACAGTTATCGTTTTGTACAGGGAGGAGAATACTATGCTGGAGCTTAAACATATAGCAAAGACGTATAAAACAACAAAGGGAGTGAGAACTGAGGCTTTGAAGGATATCAATCTGCGCTTTCCACAGCGCGGGATGGTGTTCGTATTAGGAAAATCAGGGTCTGGGAAATCCACCTTACTGAATATCATCGGCGGACTGGATCAGGCAGATACAGGGGAAATCATCATCAATGGAAAAAGCTCTGCGGATTTCAAGCAATCGGATTATGATTCCTACCGCAATACGTATGTGGGATTTATCTTTCAGGAATTCAATCTGATGGAGGAATACACCATCGAGAAAAATATCGCCATGGCGCTGCAGCTGCAGCAGAAGGAAGCGTCTTCTGCACAAATCGAGCAGCTGCTGGAACGTCTGGGTCTGAGCGGCTATGCGACGAGATATCCGAATGAATTATCCGGAGGACAGAAGCAGCGCGTTGCCATCGCGCGTGCCTTGATCAAGGAACCGCAAATCCTGATGGCGGATGAACCGACGGGGGCCTTGGATTCTGCGACAGGGAAAGAAATTTTCGATACACTAAAGGAATTGAGTAGAGAAAAGCTGGTCATCGTTGTCAGTCATGACCGTGAATCTGCACAAGCCTATGCGGATCGAATCATTGAGTTCAAGGACGGTGTTGTGGAATGTGATACAGCACCCGATGTCGATGAGCAGCATGAGGTATTTGAAGCTATTCATTCCCATCTGCCGTTCAAAGACAGCTTCCGGCTTGGATTTTCCTGTCTTGGACACAAAAAGATCCGAATGGTATTCACCATTCTGCTGACCAGCTTCGCACTGCTGCTTCTGGCACTTTCGGATGCTGTTGGAAATTTCAGCTCTGTCAATGCCCAGTATAAGGCAGCTGAGGAATTACAGGAACCGTATGCCGGTGTTCGTTATCAGTACCTGGATGAGAATGGAAATACCATCTATACCGGCATGGATACGCAGATAAAGGATTCGGATATCCATGCTGTTTTAAAGGAGAATGAAAAGCAGAAGTTCGCAAAGGTCTATTCCTGGGACACGATGCCGCTGCGTCTGGGAGATTTGGGAATCGAGGAGCTGGACAGCACGGCGTATTCCGCTGCCGTCGACCAGTATAAGCTGACGGAAATGGGCAGCTTTGATACTCTGGGCTACAAGGATATCAAGGGATCCTTTCCCAAGGATTACAGGGAAATGGCAATTTCCTCCTATCTGGCGGATATCATCCTTTCACAGGGAATCGCAGATGAGAAAGGAAAGCTGCAGTTTCCGAAGACATATGATGATATTCTGAAAAACGTAAAGCTTCCAATCGGAGATACATGGATGCGCATCAGTGGGATTGTAGTTAAGGATACCGGCAAATATGAATCCCTGAAGAAGGTCAGTGCGAATAATATCGACAGTGAAACGTACAAGCTGGTTCGTGAATTCCGAAATATAGCAAGCATAAGCTGTAATAAGCTGTATGTGAAAGAGGGCTTTGTAAACACAGTGAAGCAGCAGAAGGGAACGGTTCTGGACAGCAGTAAGCATACATTATATCTGCGTGTGAATGAGCAGGATATGGGCATGTCCTCACTGGCTTATCCTGCGCAGACGGTTACCTATTTCAATGGTACGGAAATGGTTTCCACTAAGAGCGTGAAAAAAGATGAAATCCTGCTTACGCCGGATATGCTGATGCTTATTCTGGGAAAATCGGAAAGCTTCTACAGTGATGCTATGGCGAAGAAGTCTTCGGAAGAAATCCGCACAGCTCTGCAGGACAGTGCGAAGCGGTTGATTGGAAGAAGTGTGGAGCTGCATGTACAGGAGGGCTTTGGAAACAGCGGTGAGCTTTTGAAGCAGCAGGTGCGCATTGCCGGTGTAGTGATGCCGGAGGGAAAGTTCAGTATGGAGAATGTTTATCAGATCAATGATAATATGGTCAATCAGGAGCTGATTGCCGCTTACATTCCGGATACGCTGTATGTCAGTGAGCTGCTGGGAAGCTTTGATGATACCACATTGAAGCCGTTTCTTGAACAATACGATATCGGCAACAATCTGTATGCCAACACGGTAGCTACGCAGGATGTCAAGAGCATCAAGGATTTTGCGAGCTTTGCTACGAAGGTATTCTTCTATGCAAGCATTGCCCTGTTCATCTTTGCGGCAGTGCTGATGATGAATTTCATCATTGTGTCGATTTCCTATCGTAAAAAGGATATCGGAATCCTTCGTGCCATCGGTGCAAGAAGCACAGATGTTTTGAAAATCTTTATCTGGGAAGGAGTCATGCTGGCGGTGATCTCCTATGTGATAACCATGATAGGTCTGCAGCTGGTGTCACTGATCACCAATACGTTTGCAAAGGAGGAAATCGGTGTTCTGATTTCACCGGTCATCATTACATTGCGTCAGCCGCTGCTGATGCTGGTAATCGTTGCGGCAGTAACCTTTATCGCCTGTATCCTTCCGGTAACAAGAATTGCCCGTCAGCGTCCGATAGACGCAATCAAGAAGTAAATGAAAGAACAATGATCAAACAGAATCCATTCATCGAAAAAAAGCAGGATAATTTTATTGATTATCCTGCTTTTCATTGATAAAGAACAGGATGTTTAACGCGGGTGACATCCGTAAATCAGCAGGTGAAAAAATTTTATATAGGATACAGCATAATCGCTGTTTATATAATGAAGAATTGATGGTTTCTCTGCTTTACATACCAGAACCGAAAAAGCATGAAGAAACCTCATACATATAAGGAAGAATCCATGGTTTATGCTGTTAGTTTTGTTTTACACAGTAGATTTATTGTGTTCACTTTCGATTTGTTGTATAATAAAAACGCTATAATTTTGAGGTGAGAACATGGAAAAAATACGTGTGGAGGATCTGACCTTCTCTTATGATAAGGAAACAAATGCAGTGGAGCATGTTTCTTTTTCAATTGAAGAGGGAAGCTATACAACCATTATCGGACATAACGGAAGCGGCAAGTCAACGATTGCTAAGCTGTTGATCGGTTTGCTGGATAAGGATCAGGGACATATTTATGTGGATCAGGATGAACTGAGCATGGACACCCTGTATGATATTCGCAATAAGGTGGGAATCGTGTTTCAGAATCCCGACAACCAATTTATCGGCGCTACCGTAGCGGATGATATCGCGTTTGGGTTGGAAAATCATCAGGTGGAAACGGAAAAAATGCAGCCGATTATCGAACGTTTTGCACAGAAGGTGAAAATGACGGAATATATGCAGAGTGAACCGACCAAGCTGTCCGGCGGGCAGAAGCAGCGTGTGGCAATCGCCGGTGTTCTTGCCATGTCTCCGCAGATTCTTATTTTTGATGAATCCACGAGTATGCTGGACCCGCAGGGAAAAGCGGAAATCAATGAGCTGATTCAGGAAATTCATAAAGAAAGCAAGATTACAATTATTTCGATAACCCATGACATTGAAGAGGTCAGTAAGTCGGACTATGTCATCGTCATGGATGGCGGACACGTGGTTATGAAGGGACTTCCTGACGATATTTTAAGAAAAGAAAAAGAGCTGATCGATCTTCAGCTGGATATACCGTTTGCCTTAAAGTTCACAAAGGCCATGCGTGCACATGGTGTGGATATGAAGGATTGCACAACGATGGAAAAGGTGGTGGATGAAGTATGCCGATTACATTTCGAAAAGTAGCACATACCTATAATGCGGATTCTCCGTTTTCCTATGCAGCCTTAAAGGGCATTGATCTGGAGATTCCCGAGGGTAGGGTAACTGCCATTATCGGTGAAACCGGCAGTGGAAAGTCTACCCTGGTACAGCATCTGAATGCGCTGCTGCTTCCTACGGAGGGAGAAGTGCAGATTCTGGATAAAACGATTACCGCCGGCAGCAAGCCAAAAAATCTGAAGGAGCTGCGCCGTCTGGTCGGTCTGGTGTTCCAGTTTCCGGAATATCAGCTGTTTGAAGAAACCATTGAAAAGGATATCAGCTTCGGACCGAAGAATTTCGGCGTCAGTGCTGAGGAAGCGGCACAGCGTGCGAAGGAGGTACTGAAGGTCGTCGGTTTGGATGAAAGCTACCTGCAGCGCTCACCGTTTGATTTATCCGGGGGACAGAAGCGAAGAATTGCCATTGCCGGAATCCTTGCCATGAACCCGGATGTGCTTGTACTGGATGAGCCGACAGCCGGACTGGATCCGCAGGGAGCCAGCGATATGATGCGGCTGTTTGTGGATATGAATAAGAAATACGGAAAAACCGTTTTGATCGTAACACATGATATGGAGCATGTATTACAATATTGTGAAGAGGTTGTCGTTGTTCAGGCCGGAAGCATCAAAAAGCACTGTGATGTGCAGTCCTTCTTTGAAACCGTAGAGCTCCTGCAGGAGCTGAATATCAATCCCCCGGCTGTGATACGGCTTCGGGAAGAGCTGATTCGCCGCGGCTTTTCCATCGACCGCACTCTGCTGGACATGGACAAGCTGGCTGCGGCTGTCGCTTGTGAGGTGAAGAAGCATGAATAATATCGCACTTGGAAAATATCTGCCGCTGGATTCCATCATTCATCATATGGATCCCAGAGCCAAAATCGGTGCCATGCTGATTATGATGATTGCGATTTTCATACCGGCAGGCTATGCGGGCTATGGAGTTATTGCGGCTGCGGTCATCGGAACTGCTCTGCTGGCACGTTTAAAGCTGTCCTTTTTATGGAGAGCAATGAAGCCGATGCTGTTCATGCTGACGTTTCTGCTCATCATCAATCTGCTGGTTATCCGTGACGGGGATGTTCTGTTTACCATATTCGGATTTTCTGTCTACACCGGGGCAATTGCACAGACCCTGTATATCGTTGTCCGTCTTGCTTTAATGATTATGATTACCACAATTCTGACTGCCACCACAAAGCCGCTGGAGCTGACGCTGGGAATCGAAGACCTGCTGAAGCCGTTTCAGGTCATTCATGTACCTGCTCATGAAATTGCCATGATGATTTCCATCGCGCTGCGCTTTATTCCAACGCTGATTGAAGAAACACAGCGCATCATGAAGGCGCAGGCATCCCGTGGTGTGGATATGGAGGAGGGAAGCCTGATGGAAAAGGTGAAGGCGATTCTTTCTCTGATTGTACCGCTGTTTGTATCTGCATTCCAGCGTGCCGAGGATCTGGCGTATGCCATGGAGGCAAGAGGCTATATCCCCAACCGTATGCGGACGCGCTATAAGCAGCTGAAGATGGAAGGCAGAGATTATGTTCTGCTTAGTGCATCTGTTCTGGTTTTCGCTGCAATGGTTGCTATGATGCTGTATGCCTAGATATAAGGTGATTCTCAGCTATGACGGTACTGCCTACGGAGGCTGGCAGCGGCAGACGAATACGCATTCCATACAGCAGGAAATTGAAGCAGCCATGGAAAAAATCGAAGGCAGCTTTATCCGTATTACGGCAAGTGGAAGAACAGATGCCCATGTGCATGCACTCGGACAGGTATTTCATTTTGATTCCGCTAAGGATCTGGCACCGGAGAACTGGAGGCGTGCTTTAAATTCCCTGCTTCCTCACGATATCCGGATACAGGATGTATGTCTTGTAGAGGATGACTTCCACGCACGCTTTCATGCGGTAAGCAAGCGCTATGATTATCTGATTACAACGGATGTGAACAATCCGTTTTATTATCATTATATGGGGAAGGATCGCAAGGTGCTGGATGTAAAACGTATGAGTGAATGTGCCAGAGTGTTTCTGGGAACCCATGATTTTACAAGCTTCACCAGCAGCAAGCTTGATCCGCGCAAATCAAAGGTCAAAACCATCACCCGTTTGGATATCGTACAGGAGGAGCATGCTGTCCGCCTTGTTTTCGAGGGGAACGGTTTTTTGCGCTATATGGTGCGTATGATTGCACAGACCCTGATTGAAGCAGGCAAGCATCGTCTGGATGTTGCGGATGTCAAACAGATGCTGTATGGGCAAGATAAGCATCTGTGCCGGTATAAGGCACAGGCGGAAGGACTTTATCTGGTCCACGTAACCTATGCGGATACGAAAAAAACAAAGGAATAGGTACAAAATGACTTGCTATCGGCAGGTCGTTTTTCTGTTTGCAGATGTTCTCAAAAAAGCACATTTCCTTTTCATGCCTGCAAAATGTGGGTTAAGGAAAGCAAGCTGCTGTTTTCGCCTGTACCGAGGGCTTTTAAACAGCATATGATAAAAAACAGGTATAAAAGCTTGGATATGGTTCATAACATAAAAGAGCAGTAAGCATATGACTTGAAAAAACAAAGCTGCTTGTATATGATAGTCAGGTACAACGAGGAGGGGTTTTATGAAAAACGTGTTTCTAAGCCAGTTTCTGATGATCAGTGAGTGGAAAACCATTGTGTTTCTCATCGCCTATCTGCTGCTGGCTTTTGCAGTATATAAGCTTCCAAAGAAAAAATTCAGCTTTTCCAGCAAGGTGCTGATTGCGACTGTGCTCGGTCTGGCACTGGGACTTGCCATGCAGGCGGTATCCGGTTTTGCGGCAGACCCGTTGAAGATTCCGTTTGTGAATGAAACGACACTGTGGTATTCGCTTATCGGTAACGGCTTCATTGATTTTATCCGTATGCTGGTAATTCCGCTTGTCATGGTTTCCATCATTTATGTTATCCTTCATATGGATGAGCGTGAAAATGTACGCAAGCTTGTAAAACGCAGTATTCTTACTACCATGGGCATGGTGGCCGTTGCCGCTGTTGTCGGTCTGACACTGGGAATCGTCTTTCAGCTTGGAGGCAGCGGAAGTGCCGCATCCATCACAAACGGAGAGATGAAGGAGGTCGTACCGGTTGTGACGACTCTGCGCAATCTGATACCTGCCAATCCTGTGGAAGCCATGGTCAACAGCAATGTTGTTGGACTGGTAATCTTCTCCGCATTTTTCGGGCTTGCGGCACGCCGTATGCAGAAAAAGTATCCCGATACCATCCAGGTGTTTTATGAGCTGATTGATGCTCTGCACAAGATTATCATCAGTATTGCCATGACGATTATTAAGGGAATGCCATATGCAGTGCTGGCATTATTGGCAAATACGATTGCACAGCGCGGTCTGAACAGTATTCTGGAGGTTGGAAAGTTCATCGTGATTCTGTATATTGCATGTATCATACAGCTCATGATTCAACTGCTCGCTATTTCCTTTTTCAAGGTCAATCCGATCACATATTTGAAAAAAAGCTATTCTCTGTTACTGCTTGCCTTTACCTCCCGCAGCTCTCTGGGAGTTCTGCCGGCAACGATTGACACACTGACGCAGAAGCTCGGGGTGTCACAGGGAACCGCAAGCTTTGTATCCAGCTTTGGAACAACGGCCGGTATGCAGGGTTGTGCAGGAGTTTTTCCGGCGCTCCTGATTGTCTATGTCGCAAATACCAGCGGTACACCGATTGATATCAGTTTGATCATCATGTCCATCATTGTCATTACCATCGGCTCCATTGGTATTGCCGGTATCCCGGGTACCAGTACCATGGCGGCCTCAGTCGGTTTGTCCGGTGTTGGCCTTGGAGCATCCTTTGCTTTCATAACACCAATTCTGGCAATCGATCCCATTATTGATATGATGCGTACCATGCTGAATGTATCCGGGTCACTGACCAATGCCATCATGGTTGACCGTCAGCTGGAGCTGATGGATATGGAGCTGTATCAGGATATGACACGCAAGGAAGCAGAAAAGGTATAAAGTTGCGGGCATGGAATGAAATGAAATGTGCCTGCGTGAAACAGAAGAAACAGGGAACGGGCTTAGCCTGCACCTGTTTCTTTTTTTGTAATACATATGGAAGAGGGCAGAGAATCTGAGCAGATTGTTTTTTGTCTATTGTCATGCAAGTGTTTCTCCGTTTCAGAGCATCTATTTCTTTGTGGAGGTCAGCTATTGGCAGCGGGTGTTTTGTATATTATAATGAGAATACGTACAGCTTGGGTAAATTTATGGAGAAAAGCAGGTGCAAAGCTGGTGGAAACGACAAGAATAGCGATATATCGATAGGAGAATACAGATGAAGAAAATAATACTGAATCAGGCATCACTGAAGCTTATCGCAATGGGTCTGATGCTTCTGGACCATATATATAAAATTTTTTGCTTTGATGTACGGGATTTTCTTCTTGTACATACCACGCTGACACAGGAAGTCATTCAATGGGGAATTCAGCTGATCGGTATGCTTGGCGCCGCCTCCTTCTGGATCTTTGCATTTTTTATAGCGGAGGGCTGCCATAGGACTCACAATCGCAGTGCCTATCTAATTCGATTGCTGATTATGGGGCTGATATCGGAAATTCCCTTTCAGTATATGATCTGCATTTTACTGGATGCTCCGCTCACTCTGCACTTCGCTTTAACGAACATTTTTTTCACCCTTTTTCTGGGAGCTGCAGCTATTATGACCTATGATGCTTTCAGAAGCAGACAAACGCTTCAAAAGCTCTCCCTCCTACCATTGCCTCTTTGCATGCTTATCGCATCTGTCCTGCAAACAGACTACGGTGCCCTTGGTGTTCTGGCGATTTTTGCCTGCTATTGCGGAAGTGATGAATATCGTCTGTATCGTCTGGGAGGGGTCATCCTGTTGGAAGCCTCTACTCTCCTTATACAGGGACAAAGCCTTTAGGCAGATGATCTGCTGTATGCTTTCCTGTATATCCTCTACGCTTCTTTGTCCCTGCCGCTGTTATCCTGCTATAACGGTAAAAAAGGAGCCCTGCCAAAATGGTTATTCTATACCTTCTATCCCTTGCACATCACCATTCTGGTTGTATTGTATATCACTGCATGAAAAGACAAGAAAATCATACAGGAAGCTATCCTGCATGTACCGAGCTGTTTTCTATTATGTTAATAGCAGGGCTGTAATTTTCTCTTTATTTTATAGCCGCTCTTTTCATATCGGAAAGACTTAAATGAAAACTTCTATGAGTATCGTGAATGCTACAAAGGATACGAGTTTAAGAATTTGCTGCAAAGAACATATCAAATAGCATTCTTATAAAGCGTTGACGGCTAAACAATTCATCGAAAGCAGAAAGAAATGACGATATTGAAGCAGTATGATATAATGTACAGAATGATAAACCGGCATCAGTCGTTTATATGATAGGAGGCTGTTAACAATGAATATACAGCGCATTGCAAACCGGCATCTTGAAGATGTAACCAAATTGGTTACAAAGGTTTTTATGGAATTTGAAGCACCGGATTATACGGATGAGGGGATAAAAACGTTTTTTGATACTGCATTGCATAATCAGGAGTTTATGGACCAACTGGATATCTGGGGGGCATATATAAACAAAAAACTGACTGGTATAATTGCGACTAGAAACAACGGCAGTCATATAGCGCTGTTCTTTGTTGATGGTGAGCATCATCGACAGGGAATCGGACGAAGGTTGTTTGAAGCAGCATTAAAAAATTCTTCTTCCAATGAGTTAACTGTAAATGCATCTCCTTATGCCAGGGAAATTTATCACCATTTGGGCTTCAAAGACACAAAAACCGAACAAACTGTTATGGGGATACGCTTTATTCCAATGATATACAGAAGCAAAACAAGAGACTGCTAAACTCCGCCTTCAATTAACATAAGCTTTTATTATTTATGTTTTTTTTCATTGCAACTACGGGTTGACACATTTCCATGCTTGCATAGTGGCTATGCAACTGAATACTTGCTATAATCGCATCATGAAAGGAGTGCTGATCATGAAGTTAGCGGAAAGAATACAATATTTAAGAAAAATGAAAGGAATCTCACAAGAGGAGCTTGCTGAGAAAGCAGGTGTTTCCAGACAGGCTGTTTCCAAATGGGAGAGTGATCAGAGTACACCGGATGTAGAAAAAATAATTATAATGAGTGATTATTTTGGAGTTACAACAGATTATATCCTAAAGGGCATTCAGACGGTAGAGAGCAAAGAACAAAAAAGCAGGGAGCTTGCGAGTAAGGTACTTTATATCTCATCAGCAGCTTTTGTTGTAATAGGTCTGTTCTGTGCATTTGGAGGCTGGTATGCGCAACAGACAATGGAAGCTGTTTGGGGAGCAATGATCGTTCAAGTAGTAGGTGTTGCCGGATTTTTTATAGCAAGCATACTGTCCAGAGAAAAGGCTCCGATTTATATTACGTGGATTCTTATCAATGGAATCGTTTTTATGCCTGTATCTATCATGACCGGATATATTGCAGACCTAGTTTTCAAGCAAGGGTGGATTTCTCCTTATCCAATAGGGATCATTCATACCTTAGCATTTGCAGTTGTATACCTGTCCGTTTTAATTATGAGTTATTTCATTCTGAAGAAACGACAGGAAAATGCAGTTGATATTCAGAAATTTTATTGAATACCATCACTGACACGGGTCTGAGCGGATCAAGTGTCAGACGATATTTTAAATCTTATAAAACAGAATATGCTTTTATTACTCAGGTGAGATTCTGGAACAGCTGGTGGCTACGAGTTGTTGTGGTGTATGATTATCGTGATATACTCAAATAGAAAGCTATGGAGGGTTAAAAATGAAAACAATTGGCTTAATTGGTGAAATGAGTTGGGAAAGTACAATCCCGTATTATCAAATTATCAATGAAGGAGTTAAGGCACAGCTTGGCGGACTGCATTCAGCAAAAATTATTCTTCACAGTGTGGAATTTGATGAAATTGAAAAATGCCAGTCAAGAGGTGACTGGAAAAAAAGCGGAGAAATATTAGGGAAAGCTGCTCAGGGATTAGAAGGTGCCGGTGCGGATTTTATTTTGATCTGTACAAATACTATGCATAAGGTTGCACCTCAAATCGCATCCATGATTCATATTCCCATCATCCATATAGCAGATGCGACAGCAGAAGAGCTTTTAAATCACAATATTCATAGAGTGGGATTGTTAGGCACAAAATATACGATGACTCAGGATTTCTATAAGCAAAAACTGGTAGAGAGAGGCATAGAGGTTATCGTTCCTGAAGCAACGGAGATTGAAGTGATCAATCATATTATTTTTCATGAACTCTGCGTTGGTCAAATAAAGAAGGACTCACGGAAAAAATTCCAGAGCATTATAGAGCGCATGAAGTCCAGAGGAGCTGAGGGTGTTATTCTTGGCTGTACGGAAATCGGACTTCTTATTCATCGATCAGATTCTTCCATCCCTGTATTCGATACAACGTGTATTCATGCAAAGCGTGCAGTAGAAATCGCATTAGGTGATGGAAGGATGGGAAATTGCTGAGACGATTGTTATGGATGTATGGAAAACACTATATAAGTAAGCAAGTGAGCAATATCCCCCCTGAAGAAGTAACCCCTGTTAACTATGCACACCATGTTGCCTGTGAACTTGAAGCAGGCAATGGGGATATTGATACCGGCTTTTGTATGGAAAGCTGTAGGGAAGCTTTTGTACTGAATATGTGCATAGACAGCGGAAGCTATAATCAAACATTTGATTGCCTTTCGTGAAATGGCTCCATATGAAGGTGGAACCGGCAGGCTTGTTGAGGGCTTCTTCATCAGTTAAACGAAGAGAACGAACATATGGAAAAAATGGTTGATTTTAAGAAAAGGAAATTGATGTGTTCATAGGGCTGATGCCAAAATAGCGGGAAAGAATGATACATGAATGCAAATGCAAAATGGCTGCTTTTCATCCATACGAAGGTAAGCTGCAGCACAGTGACGTTGCATCGTTTCTTCATTCAGTAGTGCCATCTTTCTTGTATCGTATATGCGCAGGACACGGAAAATTATAAAAAAGAACACGGTCATTGCGTGCATACAGCATGATTTTCATTTTTCTGCTAAAGAAATCGTATTATGAACATAAAGGAGCTGTTATTTACAAATTTATTAAATAGCAGCTCTTTTTGTTGTGTTTTTATGAACAAATTACATGAAAAACAGAAAATATAACAAAGAATTTACATAATTTATGAAATGTTAAGGGTTCGTAAAGAGGACGTTAACACTTAATGAAAGCTATTGTAATCTTTTTTCACTTTTCTATAATGGACACAAGCGAGTAAAATATCGCGATGAGGAGAGTGACGTATGCTGACACTGAATAATCTGAAGAAATCGTATGATCAGACATCGATTCTGAATGGAATCAGTCTGTCGATAGAAACCGGGGAAATCGTTTCCATACTGGGACCGAGCGGAAGCGGTAAAACAACCCTGCTGAATTGTATACTGGGTATCACAGACATTGACAGCGGGAGTGTGGTATTCAATGGACAGGATGTTACCGGAGTATCCATGGAGAAGCGCGGATTCAATATCGTATTTCAGGACTATGCTCTGTTTCCGAATCTGAACGCCTATGAAAATATCACCTATGGTCTGAAGAACAAGCCGGGAATTTCCACACAGCAGGAGGTGAATGAGCTGATTGAGCTGCTGGGGCTTTCTCAGCATCTGAATAAGCACATCGACCAGCTGTCCGGTGGCCAGAAGCAGCGTGTGGCACTGGCCAGAACCATGGTTATGAAACCGAAAATTTTATTACTGGATGAGCCGCTGAGTGCGCTGGATGGTGTCATTAAGGAAAGCATCAAGGAGAAGATCAAAACGATTGCCAAGGAATTTCACCTGACAACAATCATTGTCACACATGATCCGGAGGAGGCGCTGACCTTGTCCGACCGCGTGCTGATCATGAAGGATGGCAGCATTTCGCAGTATGCGAAGCCGAAGGATATCATCGAGCATCCGCAAAACAGCTTCGTGAAGGAATTCATCCTGAACCAGCTGGAAATCAAACGCAATAATATCTTTACGTTGTTTGGAGAAACCTATGCATAAAAAGCAGCTGGAGCTAAAGGGAATCTATGTGGTTCTGGCGGCTTTGTTTCTCGTATTTCTCTTTATGCCGGTCGCCATTCTGCTGTATAAATCCTTTGAAAGCGGAACCTCACTGACACTGCAGCATTACCGTGATTTGATCTTCAGCGGCAAGTTTGTGAACGCCTTTGGCAACAGCTTTACGGTATCCGGTATCAGTGCCCTGGTGACAACGCTGCTTGCCTTTCTAATGGCCTACACCATCAATTATACAAATGTATCACAGCGGCTGAAAAAGGGAATCCGCAGTATTGCCACGCTGCCTATGCTGTTGCCGACCATCACCTATGGCTTTGCCATTATTTATACATTTGGAAAGCAGGGACTGCTGAGCAAGCTGCTGCATGTGCAGCTGTTTGATATATATGGTTTCAGCGGTCTTCTGATCGGCTATGTGATCTATACGCTGCCAATCGCCTTCCTTCTTGTGAACAATACGATGAAATTTATTGATAAAAAATTCATCATCGTTTCAAAAATCATGGGGGATTCCGGAGGAAAGCGCTTTTGGATGACCGCCCTGTCACCGATGATTCCAACCCTTGCGGCAGCCTTTATTCAGGCATTCTTTCTGAGCTTTACCGACTTTGGTATCCCGGCGGCCGTTGGTGGTGAATATGCGGTAGTCGCAACCACGCTGTATAATGAAATGCTCGGCTCCATCCCGAACTTCAGCAACGGCGCAGTTGTCGCCATGATGATGCTGCTTCCTTCCATCATCAGTATCATTCTTCTGAACTATCTGGAGCGCTATAATGTCCGCTACAACAGGATCAGTGTTATCGAGCTGCCGGAAAACAGGAAACGGGATTTGTGGTGCGGCATTGGCTCCGGTCTTGTCCTGTGCGGTATTGCTCTGGTATTTGCTGTCATTATTCTGCTGCCGTTTGTAAAGGAATGGCCGTATGATATCAGCTTTTCCCTGCAGCATTTCACAGACACGCTGGCAAGCGCCAATTTACTGTCGGTTTACCGCAATTCTTTAATAGTAGCACTGGGGACGGCAGCTGCCGGAACGCTGGTCGCGTATGGCTCTGCCCTTGTGACCACACGCAGCACGCTTCCTGTGCTGTGCAGAAAAAGTATTGATGCCATCAGCAGTATTGCCAATACCATACCGGGAATGGTCATCGGTATTGCCTTCCTGTTCGCATTCAGCGGCACACCGCTGCAAAGCACCTTCTGGATCATCATTCTCTGTAATATGATTCATTTCTTCTCCACACCGTATGTGATGGCGAAGAACACACTGGGAAAGCTGAATACCTCCTATGAAACAACGGCTATGCTGATGGGGGACAGCTGGTTCAAAACGATTCGAAGAGTGGTCGTTCCCAATTCCAAAAGCACGATACTGGAGATGCTCAGCTATTATTTTATCAATTCCATGGTGACGATTTCTGCCCTGATTTTCATTGTCGGTGCAAAAACAGCAGTGCTGACAACCAAGATCAAGGAGCTGCAGCATTTTGCGAAATTTGATCAGATTTTCGTTCTGTCTCTATTGATTCTTCTGACAAATCTGCTGGTAAAGGGAATCATTCTCTTTGTTACACAGAAGAAGGATGAAAAAAAAGAAAAGGGTGTCCGTGTGAAGAAATATGCACTTGGCATTCTTGCCGGCGGTGTTGTGCTGTTCACCTTCGTTTTCGGACAGGGAAAGGAGCCTGTGGTAATTTACTCCAATGCGGATGAGGAAGCACTGATAGCGATACAGCATGCACTGGATGAAAACGGCTTTCAGGATCAATATGTTCTGCAATCGTTTGGAACAAGTGAGCTTGGTGGAAAAATCATGGCGGAGGGTAAGAATCTGGAAGCGGATATTATTACGATGAGCTCCTATTATATTGACAGTGCCCAACAAAAAAATGACATGTTTGATAAGCTGACCTTCCCGACGCCGACACTGAAAACCTATTCCGATTACGATACTCCGCTGACGGCATTGGAGGGAGCGATGATTGTGAATACGAGTGTACTGAAGGAAAAGCAGCTGCCGGTGCCGTCCTCTCTGAAGGAGCTTGCAAATCCAAAATATAAGGGAATGATCTCAATACCGGATATCAAGGCAAGCAGTACCGGCTGGCTGCTCGTACAGGCATTGCTGGATACCTATGGAGAAGAAGATGGGAAAGAAATTCTAACTGCAATCCTCGACAATGTCGGTCCGCATCTGGAATCCAGCGGCTCAGGTCCTTTGAAAAAGGTGCGCTCCGGGGAGGTCGGCATTGCCTTCGGACTGCGGCATCAGGCACTTGCGGATAAGGAAAAGGGGCTTCCCATCGACTGTATTGACCCGATCGAAGGCAATTATTCCCTTACGGAAAGCATTGCCGTTGTAAAAAAGGAAAATGTGAATAAGACGGCAATGGCAATGGCACGCTGCATTATGGAAAATGGGAGAAGAGATATTCTGTATACCTATCCAACTGCACTTTATGAAGGTGAACAGGTGGAGAAAAAATATGCAAGCAAATATCCGCGAGTATTTAAGAGAGCATTGAGTGTAGAGCTTTTAGAAGAGCATCAGGCGTTCTTTGAAGGCTGTAGAAAATAAGGAGAGAAAACAAATGAAAACATACAAGCTGTTAACACCGGGACCACTTACGACAACAGACAGTGTAAAGCAGGAAATGCTGTTTGATCACTGTACATGGGATGAGGATTATAAGCAGATTACGCAGCGAATCCGAAGAGAGCTGCTGCAGCTGGCACATATCGATGAGACTGCATATACAACCGTACTGATGCAGGGCTCCGGAACCTTTGGGGTGGAAAGTGTGATTTCCAGCGTGATTCCTGACGATGGCTGTCTGCTGCTGCTCAGCAATGGGGCCTATGGGGAACGAATCGCCGCAATGTGTCGCTATCATCACATTAACTGCGTTCATATTGTACAGGATTATGATAAAATGCCGGATCGAATGAAAGCAGAGGAAGCACTGAAGCAGCACCCGGAAATTACGCATATTGCAATGATTCACAGCGAAACGACAACCGGCATTCTCAATGATATTCAATCCATTGGTGAGCTGGCTAAGACGTATCATAAGGTCTTTATCGTGGATGCGATGTCAAGCTTTGCCGGCGTGGATATTCCGATGCATGACTGGCATATTGATTTTCTGGTAAGCTCGGCCAATAAGTGTATTCAGGGTGTTCCGGGCTTCTCCTTTATCATCGCAAGAAGAGAGCTTTTGATCGCTTCCAGAGGCTGTGCCCGCAGTCTGTCCTTGGACCTGTACGATCAGTGGGCAGGCATGGAGAAGGATGGAAAATGGCGCTATACCTCTCCTACGCATGTTGTTCTGGCATTTGCCAAGGCAATGGAGGAGCTGCAAAAGGAAGGCGGTATTCCTGCAAGAAGTAAACGCTATGCACATAACCGTGATGTTTTGATTGAGGAATTCGGTAAGCTTGGTTTCCTTCCTTATGTGGAAAAGGCGGTACAAGGGCCAATCATCACAACCTTCCTGTATCCGGATACAGATTTTGATTTCGCACAGATGTATCGCTTTATCAAGGAGCGAGGCTATGCAATTTATCCGGGAAAGCTGACGGATAAGGATACCTTCCGCATTGGAACGATCGGTGAGATTTATGAGGAGGATATCCTGCGGCTGGCACAGATTATGAAAGAGTATATGGAAAGAGGAAACTGATATGAAAATAGAGGGAATTATATTTGACTGGGCAGGAACGACGGTAGATTACGGCTGTTTTGCGCCGGTACAGGCATTTGCGGAGGTATTTCATGGGTTTGGCATGGAGGTTACGATGGAGGAAACGAGAAAGCCGATGGGGATGCTGAAGCGTGATCACATCAAGACCATGCTGGAAATGCCGAGAATTGAGGGATTGTGGAAAAGTGCACACGGCCGTGCAGTAACGGAAGCGGATATCGATGCAATGCATGATACCTTTACGGAAAAGCTGATGGGTATACTGGATCAGTTTGCCGATCCGAAGCCGTATGTCGTGGAAACGATCGCAAGGCTGCGGGCTATGGGACTGGCGATCGGCTCTACTACCGGCTATACCGATCAGATGATGGCGGTCGTAACGCGTGTCGCAAAGGAGAAGGGATATGCTCCGGATTTCTGGATTTCACCGAACAGCGTGGATAACTATGGAAGACCATACCCGTATATGATTTTTGAAAACCTGAAGCAGCTGCATATCCGTGATGTACACGCAGCCGTTAAGGTAGGGGATACGATCTCTGATATTAAGGAAGGCGCTGCGGCAGGTGTGATTTCTGTCGGTATTCTGGAGGGAAGCTCTCTGATGGGGCTGACACAAACAGAATACGAAGCACTCAGCACACAGGAAAAGGAAGCACTGTGTGCACGCCTGCGCAAGGAGTATATGCAGGCAGGTGCCGATTATGTTCTGCAGGATATACGTGAATTGCCTGCATTGATTCAAGAGCTGAACGATAAATAGACCCGCTACGGCGGGTTTTTCTATATAGTGTGAGAATATAAGACATACTTTCTGATAAAAATAGCGGAATACTTATCAAGTAAAATTCAGTTTACTTATCTATCGCTGTTATTCATCTATCAATTGTCCATAAGCATATTAACTAGGATAAATTGACAAAATAAAAGAAAGAGCGAATTGTCATTATTGAAAAACAGTCTGCTTTCAAAAGACGTTATAAAATTGATGATATTTTCGATAACGAAAACGTAGAGCAGGAAAAGAAAAACAATGACAATCGATGAAAAGAAAGAGTAATCATGCCGGAAATATAGATATACAAATGCTGTCAAATGAAGTTTTCAATAATACTTCTCCGGTAACTGGATAGCTGCAGCGGAAGAAAATCCGTATTTGTTTGTCATGATGTCTCTGGCATGCTGAAATATTTGGTAATAGCAATCAGCAATTCGATTAGCAAATTCTATGTAGTCTCCGGTATGCAACTCATGGACTGCTAAGCGCAGCCGTTTATTAACTGTCTGCAATACCTGCTTTTTATGATCGTAATATGCAATATAATGCCCCCATTCTGTGAGACGAAAGGCCTCTTTCAGTATGCTTTTCAGGGGTTGTGTATCCGTATGGTATAAAATAGCTTCAAATATATCTATGATACAGATAGAATCCGGAAGATAGAGCTTTTCCTCTAAACTCTTCAGCTCCTTTTTCTTGAATTTTGCGGCTGCATTCACCGTTGCAGGGTGAATGATCAATGCCAGTAATTGCAAAGTATGCAAGTACCGCAATGCCTCCTCTGTTCGTCCCGGATTGGGAAGAATCTGCCTTACACGGCTATCATCCGGGGTTATAATCATGGTACCTTTTCCGTTTATCGTTCTGACAAAGCCTCGTTGTGAAAGCTCTGTCAGTGCTTTTCGTATTGTGGAAACAGAAACATTATAGAATGCAGCCAATTGCTTTTCACTGGGGAGAAAAGTGCCGCGCGGATAATCACCGCGGACTATTTTCCGGTTCAGATCACTGACGATGCGAGTATAGAAATAATCCTTGCCGCGCGTTGGTCTCCATGAAAAAGCAGCTGGGCTCTGCAGGGGATAAGCCTCCAATGTATCTGCCAGATGCTGCAGGGTTTCTTGAACAGCATATACAAATCTGAGAAGAAGATGAGTCAGCTGCGTATACATAACATGCGTATCCTTTTCTTTCAGGATACTAATAAGATTTGCTGTTATGGGGATGGAATCCTTTCGTAAGACTTTCAGAAAAAAGGTACTGTTCTCTGTGAAAAAGCTTAAATGAGAATGTAGTTCAAAGACAGAATAAAGGTTCCCCAGCAAGGGACTGCCACCAACTGTCAGAATTTCTTTTAACAGATTTGATACAGGACGCCACCCTCCGGCGGAAATCCCCATACGGGAGACCTTCATGGCTTTTTTGTAATGATACAGGATTTCCAGATCACAGTGCTTTGCTGCAAAGCTTAACAAGGAGGGAAGTATCAGGGCGAATGTCTCATATATCTGTAGAATGTTATCACGACTTCGCAAAATGTCAATACCTTCATTACCCTGCTTTATTTCGGTTTCTCGCGGTAATACGATGGGAGCGATGCGAGGTTTTATTTCAATATATCCCTCCTTTTGCAGTGCATCAAAGACGCGATTGATGGTATAACGGCTCACATTGAATTGATGACAGAGTATTCTTGAGGATGGTATATAATCACCGGGTGGTATTTGGTTTGTAAGGATGCGCTGCTTTACTTCATGATAGACAAATGAGAATTTCGTTTCTTGTGCTTCCATACCCATATCCTTTCCGGTCTTTTTTCCATTATAGTATGCGACCTTCTGTTTGTCAGTATGCATATGCGAAGCTATTTGTTCACCTTGCCAATTTTGTATAAAACGTATAGGTATACCTTACCAATCGGGATGTTGTCAGGGTGTTTACCTGAAATTATAATAAAATCGTGAAATATACCTTGTTATGAAAGCGATGGATGCATGTGAATAAACAAAAAGTTCTTATAGCAGATGATTCAGAAATAAACAGAGCTCTTCTGATTGAAATCCTTGAGAATCAATATGACATTGTAGAAGCGGAAAATGGAGTAGAGGCAATAACTCTTCTTTCTCGCTACGGAACGGAATTTTCACTCTTATTACTGGATATCATGATGCCGGAAATGGATGGCTTCGAAGTTTTGGCTTATATAAAAAAAAGAAGCTGGAATGCCAACCTTGCGGTTATTATGATTTCCTCGGACAATTCTCCTGCGAATATAAAACAGGCATATGACTTCGGGGCATTTGATTATATAAGCCGGCCATTTGATCCTGCGATTGTCCAGCATCGAATAGCGAATACAATGCTGTTATATGCACGGCAGAATTACCTCGAAGAAATAATTGCACAGCAATATCAAAGTCAGGAAGAAAATAATAAGCTGATGATTTCTATCCTATCCCACATTGTAGAATTTCGTAATGGAGAAAGCGGCTCGCATATCCAGCATGTTCATACGATAACAAGGCTTTTGTTGGAAAACCTTATTCAACAAAGCACTCCGTATATGCTGACAGATACCGATATAGACGTCATCAGCACGGCTTCAGCACTTCATGATATAGGGAAAATCGCGATACCCGATGCAATTTTAAATAAGCCGGAACAATTAACAGCTGAGGAGTTTCAGGTAATGAAGACGCATACGGAGATCGGCGCTGAAATGCTGATGGAATTACCAGCGGAACAGCGGGAATCCGAGCTTGTCAAGATAGCCATTGAAATTTGCCGCTGGCACCATGAGCGATATGATGGAAGCGGCTATCCGGATGGGCTGAAGGGAGAAGAGATACCAATTGCAGCGCAGGTGGTAGCACTGGCAGATGTATATGATGCACTAACCAGTGAGAGGTGCTATAAAAAGGCATATTCACATACAAAGGCATTGCACATGATTGTAAATGGAGAATGCGGTGTGTTTAATCCAATGCTTATACAAGGTCTGATAGACATAAGTACTACACTTGCATTAAATCTCACCTATGATCAAGCGGATTCCTATAATGTGCAGGGATTGTTGAAAAAGGGAATACCGCATAAAAGGCGTGATGCTGTGGACACTCTGACCTATGAAGAAACTCTTGAATTATTATATACAGATGCATTAACAGGAGTATATAACCGAAGATATTATGAAGATTATATTCTTCTTCATGAAATACAAAATCTTTCCGTAATTGATATCGATAATTTCAAGGCTATCAATGATTCCTATGGTCACTTTGTCGGAGATATCGTTTTGCAAAAAATCGCCAAGCTAATATGCTCCAGTGTTGGAAAAGGAGACACTGTTATACGTTATGGCGGAGATGAGTTCATCATTATCTTTTGGAATCTGCCGATAGCGTTGTTCACCAAACGCTTAGAAAAGATACGCAATTCTGTATCTGAAATGAAGCTGGCGGATTATCCAAATCTAACTGTTTCTGTGAGCATTGGCGGTGTATATGAGAAAGGGGGAGCTGAAGAGCTTTTCATAACTGCGGACGAACTCATGTATCAAGCGAAAGCGGACAAAAATCTGGGGATAGTGAGTCTTTTGAAGGAAGAAACAGCGGATTTGAATAAAAGAGAGGAAGACATACGATGAATTTAAAGGATTGCTATACTGCTTTTGGCGGTGATTATGAGGAAGTGATGTCAAGACTGCGCTTAGAAAAGACAGTCACGAAATTCCTTTTGAAATATTCCGAGGACAAGAGCTTTTTTATGTTCAAAGAGGCTTTTGCTCGCAAAGATTATGATGAGGCCCTTCGCTTTATCCATACGCTGAAGGGAATCTGTCAGAATCTTTCATTTACCAGGCTGTATGAATGCAGCAGTCAAATTACAAAAGCATGCAGAGAAGGAGATTATCAAAGCGTGGAAAAGCACCTTCCTCAGCTTTCTAAATTGTATGATCAGCAAATAGCTGCCATAAAAGCGTATCAGAGACAGGGAGATTTTTGTAAATGAAGACGCAGCGCTCACATCGGTATGTAACGCGATTTCTAGCGTTCAGCTTCACTGGTTTTCTGCTGATCAGCATCGCTGTTTTTGGCCTGCTCGTATTTTTTATGGATCAGAAGAGCAATAAAAGTATTTATAAGGTCGGCGAACTATATATGTCGGGAATGAATCGTGAGATTTCAAAAAATTTTGAGAATGTTATAGATTTACGTTTCCGTCAGGTTGAGGGCATTATCACCGCTGTTACGACAAAGAACAGCAATAAGGAGAATCTGTACAACGAGCTGGTCTACAGAGCACAGATCAGAGACTTTGAATATCTGGCACTCTGTTCCGATAAGGGAAGTTTTGAAAACCTTTATGGAGAACAAGTGCAGCCCAAGAATCCAGAGCCGTTTGTAAAAGCGCTAAAGCAGGGGGAACATCGGGTGGCGATAGGAGTGGACGCAAAAGGACGCGAAATAGTTTTATTTGGTGTTAAGGCAGTATATCCGATGAAAAGTGAAGAGAAATCAATTGGCTTGATAGCAGCAGTACCGTTAGCATATATTACTGATTTTTTATCACTGGATGATGCAACTGACATACTGTATTATCATATCATACGTCCTGACTACAGCTTTGTAATACGCAATGAAAATCCGGAGCTTTGGGAATATTTTGATCAATTACATCAGGGAAACGGCACAAAACAAAACAATCCGCTGTATGGTCTTGCAGCGGCATGGAAGAGACAGGGGAATTATGCAACAACGTTAAAAGTTCAGGGCGAATACCGGCAGGTTTTTGGAACCGCGTTGCCAAACTCTGAATGGATTCTGGTTGCAGTTATGCCGTACGGTATATTAAGTGAGACGATGAATGCTTTAGGGTCTCAAAGGATGATGGCAACCATGCTTGCCTGTAGCTTTGTCATAGGTTATTTATGGATTATATTCATTCGTTTTTATTATATCAGCCAGCAGCAGGTACAGGAGCTTGATCATGCTCGAAGACTTGCAATGGAGGCAAATCAAGCAAAAAGTGAGTTTTTAGCAAATATGAGCCACGATATCCGAACACCGATGAATGCAATTGTAGGGATGACGGCGATAGCTGAAAATCATATAAATGATCGGGAACATGTGAAGGACTGTTTGAAAAAAATCACACTGTCCGGTAAACATCTGCTGGGACTGATCAATGACGTTTTAGACATGTCGAAAATCGAAAGCGGTAAATTGTCCCTGTCTTTTGAGCAGGTATCTTTGAAAGAGGTTGTGGAAGGAATTGTCAACATAATGCAGCCGCAGGTGAAAGCAAAGCAGCAGAGCTTTGAAGTACAAATCAATACAATAGCGACAGAGCATGTATGGTGTGATGGTGTACGCTTAAATCAGGTACTGTTGAATCTGTTATCAAATGCGGTAAAGTACACGCCGGAGGGGGGATTCATTCAATTAACTTTATATGAAGAGAAATCTTTAAAGGGAGAAGACTATGTGCAGCTACATATCTGTGTAAAGGATAATGGAATCGGAATGTCTCCTGATTTTTTGAAAAAAATATATGATTCCTATAGCAGGGCAGATGGTGCAAGAGTACAGAAAACAGAGGGTGCAGGCTTGGGAATGGCGATTACAAAATATATAGTCGATGCCATGCAGGGAACCATAGATATACAGAGTGAGCTGCAGAAGGGCACTGAAGTTCATATAGCCCTCGATTTTGAAAAAGCTCCTTCTGCTGCTTATGATATGGTTCTTCCTCCATGGAAAATACTTGTCGTGGATGATGATGAGCTGTTCGGCAAAAACACTATCCGTACCTTGAACTCTATGGGAGTTCATGCTGAATGGACGCAGAGCGGGGAAGCTGCCATTGAATTGCTGATTGAGCATAACAGTAACAGAGACGATTATCAAATAGTACTATCGGACTGGAAGCTGCCCGGTATGAATGGTGTTCAGGTGGCAAAAGAGATACGGCATCGATTAGGAAATGAAATGCCTGTTATATTGATATCGGCATATGACTGGAGTGAATTTGAACAGGAAGCGCGTGAAGCTGGTATCTCCGGGTTTATTTCAAAGCCGCTGTTCAAATCAACATTATTTCATGGTCTAAGACAATATATGGATATGGAAATAAAAAAGGATGAGGATAGGAATACAGATATGCACCTATCCGGATATCGTATTCTGCTTGCTGAGGATAATGAATTAAACGCGGAGATTGCACGTGAATTGCTGACGGATATAGGGATGGAGGTTGCGTGGGCAGAGGATGGACGAAGCTGTTTAAAGATGTTTGAAAAGTCCCCTGTTGGATATTATGATGCTATCCTCATGGATCTTAGAATGCCGCATATGACTGGATATGAGGCTACACAGGCGATTCGTACATCAAAGCATGCAGCTGCTGTATCAATACCTATTATCGCTATGACAGCAGATGCATTTTCTGAAGATATTCAAAAATGCCTGCGTTGCGGAATGAATGCCCATATTGCAAAGCCAATTGATATTCAGGTGCTTACAAGGCTCTTGAAGAGATATTTGGAAACCGGCAGTTAGACACGGGGATAGCATTGATTAGTGAAGCGAATTGCAAGGTGCTGTAAAAATATAATGCATGGAAATCCTGCAGTGGTGTTTTGGATTTCGTATGACCTCACCAGCACCTGAAAATCAGATGCAACATATAGAACATAAGAAAGGATACTGGGATGAAACATAAAAATTTGAAACTTACATCATTCACTGCTCTGGGACAGGATGTCATACAGGTGGAAAATGAATTGCGGGAATATGCAAAAAACGGAATACAGCTATCCATTCAGGGGATGGTCATTGATGCAGCTGTACTTTCTTCCTTTTATGAATATATTATAGATTTGAACCGTAAGAAGATGAAAGAATGTCAGCATCGAGGCATCCAGAAGGCTTTGCAAAGAAAATCAGAAGGAAAAGGAAATTATGGACGGCCATCAATTGATTTGCCGAATGACTTTGAGGAACAAATAAGAAAACGTTTAGTTGACAGGGAGGCATTAAGTGAATACCAAAAAGAATTGAACATCAAGAGGTCTACCTTTTATCGGCATGCAAATCTTATCAAGCACGCAATCCTAATGGAGGAGGCAGAACAGAATATTCAAAAGGGATGATGGGAAGACATGTCTTATGTACTTAACAGAATAAGGTGACACCTTATATTCCACCCTTTTATATCATGATTGATTATGCTATTTGCCTTTAAAACGATCAGAGGATAACGTGGAGATTTCAAGAAATATTATATTTTAAAAGTTGTGCAGATTTTGGAAAAGCGATTTAGTTGTAATCTGAAATTTTATATAGGTAACGAAGCTTATTATGCAATCAGGTTATTATTAGGTTTTCGAAAGTGAGTGATTGATAATGAGAGGTCTGAAGTAGATACGGGAAAGGATTTCCATTTTCGAGTATACCTTCAGGATACAAAAATTAACGGCTTGTTCGGTGATATAAGCTACAAGAGAGGTGTGAAGCATGGGGGAAAGTCTGCCATAAATCTTTCATTAGGAACAGCGTATGAAGTTGTTAAGGTTGAAAGCAATCAGGATGGTTATATCACAACCTCAAAAGGTGCAAAAGGCAAGATTACAACGAATGCTTCTACAGCGGAATTCCTTAATACGAAGAACAGTATGCCAACAGAGTCTGAGGTTAAAACCGGAAGTCTGATGATTTCCAATACAGCAGCCGGAAATAAAGAAGAAAAGAAATATTTACCGTGACTCTGCGTGATAAGAGAGTCACGGGTGCTTATGGAGACATGAGATTTAAGCAGGGTGTAGCGAACATTGTTTTGAAGCATAAGAGAGTATTACTGCTAAAGGTCTTCCTTCCGGAATTCGTTATACAGTAGAGGATACCGATAACAACAAAGCCTACAAGGTGGAAAAATCGGGAGAAACTGGAATTATTAAGGAGGGAGAACTAGCTTTTGCTAAGTTTTTGTATTACAGAAAGGATAGTGTTGGTATTGATGATGGTTTAAAGGATAATATAACAAGTCCTTCCTGGCATAATGAAAAGGATAATGATTTGAAATCTTCGGTGAATGTGAAAACACCAGAGACAAAGATAAAAGAAGTACCGGTAACCGGTGATAAATCTAACAGATTGCTTTGGGTGTTATTCTTAGTAGCTTCGGGTATAGTGATTTCTATTTTAACAGTTTTAAAAAAAGAAAATAAGATTTGTAAATTACTTCTGAAAGGGGAAAAAGAGTATGAGAAAAAGATTATTAAGCCTGCTGCTATGTTCAGTTATGTTTTGCGGTCTTATCCCTCAGGGGACAATGATAGCTTCCGCTTTAGCAGAGAATGGTCTGTGCGAACATCATAATTTGCATACTGAAGATTGCGGTTACAGCGAGGGTGTGGAAGGCAGCCCATGCACCCATGAACATACAGAGGATTGCTACATCATTGAAACGAATTGCATTCATTCACACGACGAAACTTGTTATTCTGGTGAAATCTCTGCGGATAACAACGCTACCCCGTCCAATGCGGACGAGGGAGCGCCAACTGAATGTATTCATGTTTGCAGCGAAGAATGCGGATGTACTACAAAGAATTTGAACTGTACCCATGCGCATGGCGAAAGCTGTGGTTATATGGAAATGGTTGAGGATACACCATGTGCTTTCGTGTGCGAGATCTGTTCAAAGCAGCAAACAAATGCAATAGACGATTCCGAAGCAAATACATTCCGGGTTTCATCAGATAAAGAATTTATCAATGCAGTTAAACAAATCAACAATGGTATTGATGATGCAACGTATGTAATAGAAATGACGGATGATATTACAATTACAAACGACTCACACACTGGAAATAACGCTTCATTAGAATTCATAAAAGGTATGACAACGATTTATGGAAATGGTCATACTCTCAAATCAAGGTTTAATTCATACAGTTTGATTTTTGCAAACGATAGTGCTGTTGTAAATCTCGGATCAGCAGGTGAGGTTGAAAAAAGCAAGCTGATTATAGAGGCAGGTGTGAGGCTTCCTGACCTTTTAGGAATAGGTGATTGTGCAACTGTCAATGTGTACGAGGGTGTTGTTTTTCAGAATAACAACGCAATGGGCAGACCGGGTGGTGCAATTTCAGTTGGAGAATTAGGTGTATCAACAAATGCAACGTTAAATATGTATGGTGGAGCAATCCGAAACTGCCAAGATACATATACGGGATATGGCGGTGCTGTTTTTGTTGGTACGAATGCAAAGTTTAATATGTCTGGCGGTATCATTGAGAATAATAAGGGTAATTATGGCGGAGGCGTCTGCAGCATTGGCACCTTTACTATGACAGGCGGAGTTATTCAAAATAATACAGCATCTAAAATGGGGGATGATATCTATTCAGAGGGTACTGTAAATGTTTCTGTTACTGCAAGTAAAGAAAACGGCTTTGGCGTTTTGACATCGACCGGAAAACAGATCACAGGATGGTTTGAAGATGGTTATAATTGGGACTCCAATCGCTGGGATGTAGATAGTTACTGCAAAGAGATTTCTGCTGAAGAAGCTTCCAAACAAAATTCTATTGCACTCAAAGCAGCACATAGTGCGCCTGAACCTGGCAGCTTGACAATTACACCGGTTTCTGTTACCAGCTATGTGGGCGGACAATCCGCCAGCGGCAACCACATCCCTACTTTGCGCTTCAAGGTAGAGGGGTTGCCAGAGGGCGCCGCCATCGCCGGAACGAATCCAAGCATGGTCATAACCATGCATCTGGAAAACGACAAAGTCGTGGAAGGTCATGAGAGTGAGGAAAGCTGGACTCTGCTTCCCCTGAAAGCAGATACCGGCGCAGAAACGCCGATTTACTATTTCCCGACTCTGGAATCGGGTCTGAAGCTGGATAAGGGCAACTCTGATGATTTGGGTTTGACGGGCGATTTTCTGAAAATGACAAGCATAAGCAATACCGGCTCCAGTGCGGGCAGGTATAAGATTGAGCTGACCGGCGATTGGTATATTACGGCAGAATATGAGGGACAGAGTTATCGGGTTCAGGTGGAAACTCCGGAGGATGTTTATTACACCTCCCGGTATGTATCCAATAAGGGAAACAATGGCGACCTGCCTGACGGCGTTGATATTTATGATAATCCCGAATATTTCCTGTCTCCGATTGTAACGGATGAAGATGATGTTACGACATTAGTCACAACGGACGCCGAGGGCAACCCTTTGGATAAGCCTGTTCGCCGGGGTGTTGTCGTAATTCCAGAGGATGCAGCATTTTATACCAATGGTAAAAGTTCCGGCTTAGGCAGTCCTATCGGTATTGATGAAGACAGCGAACCGCTGATTAGTCTGTTCTTTGACGATACGGTGTCGCTGTCATCTGAGGTAGATGACAAGAAGATCGAGGAATATCAGATGAAGCATGCGCAGGAATGCGCTGCGGATAGCCGATTTGGTGGCGAGACGTATTCCTTTGATGGCTGGGACTATAACTTCCGTTATCTTGACCTTGTCAATGCTAGTGATGGCAACTCATGGGTGTCCTGCGATAAGGATATCACTGTGTACTGGCCTTACCCATTTGCAACAATGGATTGTTATGAGGATTATGAATATCAGATTCTGCACTTCAAAGGAATGGAGCGTGAATATTCTGCTTCTTTATCGGATAAAGCCGACGAATGGGGCGAGGCGATCATGCATGCTCTAGGCAATGAGGTCAAAGTTGAGAAGTTAGATGTAGAGCTTACCGAAAAGGGTCTTAAATTCGTGCTGCCCGCAGATGAAGAGGGAAATAACATGTCCCCCTTTGTGCTGATGTGGAAACCTGTTGATAACCCTGAACCAGAAAAATACGGCAGTCTGACCGTATCAAAAATGGTGGCAGGAAATGCGGGAGAAAAAGATAAAGACTTCCATTTCATCGTAACTCTCGGCGATACTACAATCACTGGTACATACGGAGAGATAAAGTTTACTGGCGGCATGGCAGAGTTCACCCTGAGGCATGGAGAAAGCAAAACAGCAGCCAATCTACCAGCAGGCATAGAGTATGAAGTAACTGAAACAGAAGAAAATCAGGACGGCTATGTAACCTCTAAAACAGATGATACAGGAACAATCACAAAAGGTGTGAAAGAAACAGCTGTATTTACAAATACGAAAGATGTAACACCGCCAGAACCTGAAACAGGCGATTTGACCGTATCAAAGATAGTAACAGGAAATGCTGGGGATAAAAATAAGGACTTCAACTTTACTGTAACGTTAAGCGATAAGACAATCAGCGGAGTATATGGGGATTTGGAATTTACTGACGGTGTCGCAACGTTCACCTTGAAGCATGGAGAAAGCAAAACAGCAATCAATCTATCAGCAGGCATAGATTATGAAGTAACTGAAACAGAAGAAAATCAGGACGGCTATGTAACCTCTAAAAAAGATGATACAGGAACAATCACAAAAGATGTGAAAGGAACGGCTGTATTTATAAATGCAAAAGATGTAACACCGCCAGAACCTGAAAATCCTGATAAGCCTTACACTCCTGTTATCACTGATACGCCAAATCAAGATGTATTAACTCCTAAAACTGGAGACAATACGAACTTGAAATTCTATATGTCATTGTTTATCATGAGTGGTTTATTTCTTGTGATATTAGAAGTGATGTATAGAAAGAGAATCTGTAAAAAAGATAATTAGACTTTAATATGATTATTGAGATACCGTATGTCTAACATGATGTTTCCAGATACTTGAGAAAGTGCTTTAAGGAGGATTAACGTTATGGAAAGCTTTAAGTACAATGCTACACAATCAAATACGATATAATTAAACTTCATTAGAAAATGAACACAATACAGTTTAAAGGCTCGTACAAACTATATGCTTTTTGCGGGCTTTTTTAATGCAGAAATTTTTTCATATTTTTTCCGGTTTCAACTTAACCAATCACACTAATCATTCCCTATATGGTGCGGAAAGAGGGATAAACACTTTTCACGTCATAACGGAAGGGGTGGGATTGATGAAATTGTCTGATTTCCAGAAAACTCTTCAATGTCGTTTTGACAGTTGTTTGAAGAAAGTTGTCCGTCATGCTGTTAAGGACTATCAGCAAGATTGAAGCGGCGAAAAGAAAAAAAATTTCGTTTTGTGAACTTCCAGAAATCATAGTTGAAAACTTGGTTGTCTGGGACGACTACGAAACAGACTATACGATTTTCAATGTATGCGGTAAAATGATATTCGTGTCTATGATGAATCGGCAGAAGCCTTGAAACAGTTACCCGAACGTAACTGAGAAACTTTGTTGATGTATTACTTTTTGGAAATGAATAATGTAGATTTTGCCAAAAGAAGCACAGATAATAAAAGACCTAAACAACGGTATCGACACAGCCGGTGGTAAAATGATAGTTTGCCAGATTTACGACAAGAAAAACAGCCTATTGTACGAATATGGCAAACAAAAGAATGAATCCAAACACTTATATTTAATGGGACATACTAACATAGCCATGATACTTGGATATTACATTGTATAAGGTATAGAAAAAAGCCCTGAACAACAGGGCTTCTATAATATTCTGGCGCACCCGACAGGGATCGAACCTGCAACCGTCAGAATCGGAATCTGATACTCTATCCAATTGAGCTACGGGCACATCATTTGCAGGATTCATTATATCATAAAATTAAGGTGGCGGCTACTTAAAATTTCTATTTTGATATCATTTTGACATTATCATTGGAATACTCACAATCTGTCTTAGGGGTGTTGAAAAGCTGAATTCTCATAATGTCACACTTCTGTGTTTATAGCTTATGGTACTCCATAGTGAATAGATTTAGACAACTGAAGGAAACGTGAGATCGATAAAGACGGTAAAGCATTGCAAGATTTTATGCAGGAAAAATCCATTTACCTGTTCTGCTTTGATTTTCAGGTATTTTGGAACGTCGCTTTTCATCAGCATGCTTAACAAAAAAAATTATTGTTATATACGTACCAATGTGAATTAAACAGTAAAATCTATTATAATTATTTCTTATCAAATTCTAATTTCTCTATGAAATGATTGCTATACATATTCCAATACGTTTTATACACAAAATCCTCATTACCATCAAAATTGAGCTGATACATTCTGAATATAACAGGCAAATCTTTTGGCTGCCATTGTTCTTCATAGGAATAACGATATGTCATCCCTACCCTTCGCATAACATTCCCACTTCTCGGGTTGTTTTTATCGTGCGTTGCCGTAATATAAGGCAAACCATCTTTTTTCACTTGCTTTATGACTGCTTTACCTGCTTCTGTAACAATTCCCCTATGCCAAAACTCCTGACGAAGTCCATAACCAAAGTCATGATGTTCTTCCATATCAACATTGACATAGCCTATAGGAAAATTATCTTCTTTTAAACAGATTGCATACGCATATGCCTGCGGCTGTACATATTTCAAAGCATACCTTTCTTCATAAAATTTTCTTGTTTCCTCTAAATTTTTCAAGGGATACCATGGTAAGAATTTATTGACTTCCTCATCTTTCAAAATGAGAAAAAGAGCTTTCATATCCTTATCTGTAAATTTTCTTAAAATCAAACGTTTTGTTATTAACACAGGTGTATTCACGTTATCAACCTCCATAATTCCTTGTTTTAAGTTCGATAAACTGGAATTTGTAGCGTGATATTACTACAAAATAAAATATGGTATCCATTGATTTAAACTGTCGTTTATGGCGTGTCCAAACATACATGGGAAAATAGAACGATTATTAGAATTGAATTTCACTTTACAATAAAGTAAAGAGATAACAAAAGCTATTACAACATTCATGATACTTCCATTATAGACATGAACTAATGCAAATACAAAAGAGGTCAATAGGATACTAATATTTTCATTATAGTTTTTATTAAAATTTTCTAATAAAAATCCTCTAAATATAATTTCTTCTGAAGGTGCAACAATGAGAAAATAATAAATGGTTTGTGTAATGCAGATTGTTAGAGAAGTTTTTGGTGGAAACATAGTATCAAGATTACCACAATTCAACACAATCATTAAAAACATAGGGATTAAAGCTACTATAATTCCTACAATCCATGCAATTGGCTTGATTGGTTTGATTATCCCCATATCCTTTAAACTTAAATTTTGTCTTTTAGATAAAATGAACACAATACTCACCTCAATAATACTAATCGTTATTCCAAATATTCGTCTTTCAATATAGTTAAGAGTATTAAATAGCATAGTAATCAAACCGAGAAATACTATAATACTAATAACAAACAAATTGCTTTTAATATATTTATTCATTTTTATTCTTCTCCATAATTTCTAAGTTGTCTTGTTTATAACTGTTCACTAGAGTAAGAAATCAACAATCAATTTCAGCTATTTCAAGAATATTTCCATCAGGGTCTTTAATGTTAAAGTACCAATACGGAAGATGAACATTTACATACATCATTTGGGATACTTCTCCAATATGTAAAAATTTTAACCGCTCATGCTCTAACTTTAAATTTTCAACCTCAAAATTCAAAATTATAATATTGTTCTTTTTACCTGAATCTTCTTTATAAAAATCATCAATGTAGGCTTGATTAAAGCATTCCTCACCAGCTTTTTCTAGTAGCTTTTCATCAAACGCTTTATTATATAATGAAATACTATTTCCACAATCAAATGTAACCCACCTATCGTCGTTGGTATAGATAGGTTTCGATTGTAAAAGCAGTTCATAAAAATTCATTAACTTTTTCATATTCTCTACACATATATACGTTGTACCTAATTTCATTATCCTAATCACCTCTTCAACTTCTAATTTTATAACTCTGCAATCTCGAAGTTGTACTATTCACTATAAATACTTTTTCCAAAATTATAGGCTTTTATAAGATGGTGTGTTTTATCAATTTGAGGTTTTCCGGATGTTCCCCCACATCCACCAGCTAGTAACATACCTTTATCATTAAAGCCAATATAATTTATGATTGCAAAATTGTAATAAGATACCGCCTGTTCATATGTCCAAAAGAAATTATCTGCAGATGTCATAAGTAAAGCGGCATCTTTTATCGGATACCTTTCATATCGTCCCAAAGGCGGATTTGGGTCTTCCTCTGCAATGCAATAAAACCTCTCGATAAATGCCTTGATTTTAGAAGAGAGTGTCCAGAATAATAAGGGAGATGCAAAAACGATTAAATCAGCAGCTTTAATTTTTGGAATAAGTTCAAGAAACCCATCCTTTTGTACACATTCTTTTCCATGACGGCAGGCATTGCACCCTATACGACCCCGTACTTCTATTGTATTAAGAGAAATTTTTTCAACACTATGTCCTGCCTCTTTTGCTCCTTGAATAAACGAATCTACTAATTGACTTGTATTTCCATTAACGCGACCTCCACCTTGTATCACAAGAATATTTTTCATTGGCGTCTCCTTTCATATTCCCGATTCCTATGAACTCATTTTACCATAATAGTTATCTATAAAATAAAAATATTGAAAAACTTTCTTGTCTAATCAGTTTTATCTTATTATAAAGCCGTACCTGCCGCAGTATACGGAAGGTGTCGCCATACTACGGGGAGTTACATACAGCGGTATCCATAATAGAATCAGCTTCTGATTAAAAACAGCTGACAGAGTATAGCTAATAAATGGAAGACAATTCAGCTATCCTCGTGTACAATAAAGGAAAGAAGGAGTGCGTGGCGTATTTAACCGACATGCAAATGTATACTGTAACTATGAAGAACATTGGATACTGTATAATGCTGCTCCTGCTGTGCTGTGCCTGCAGTGCTCAGCCTAACAGAGATGCAGAGGAATTTCAGAAAGACAAGGATACCGTAGCACAACTGGATACCGCGTTAAAAAAGCTGGAAGACGCAGAAAGCTTTCATTTAAAGCAGGAGAATGATAAAGGACAGCTTGTGGATATGAGTATTCGTAAATCCGGCAGCAGGCAGGATACTACAGCCAAGCCAAATGATGTATATGCCCCTTATGAATTCAGCGGCACCTATACGGATGAAAAGGGAACTGCTTTTCATATCGAACAGACAAAGCAGTCAGGGCTTATGGCAGAGGTGAATATAGCGGATACCCGTCTGCTGTCCTTGGGCTTCAACACCATACGCTGGGATAAACAGGCCCTTGAACAAGCACTGGAGGATTCTGCACTGGAGGATTATGTACGTATCTGCGAAATGGATGATGATCATATGCACACCTGTAAAGTAAACGAGCTGACGGTGACCTTTAAAACGGATACTGCAGGTTATCTCATCTATCATAAAAGCAGCAGAGATCAAATTGATCGCAGCTATACGAATGTGAATAAGGAACAGGTGCTTTTCATGAATAAGACATAAAGCGGAAATCATAAATATCAGCTTGATGATTTATCGGCGGAGAACTGTAGACCTATCGTGTATGAAAACCTGTAACGTAAGGTTGATCATCTCAAAGCTTTATATTATATTTGTATACCGCTAACATGGAAATCAGAGCTTCGATAACGATTGTACGCAGCGATCGTAACGAAGTTTTTTTGTATCCTGCCATATTTTTTTTCCGGTCCATATCACACACATTCGTTATATCTGACTATCCTGTCTACGAGACAGGCCCTTTTTTCGCTAATCCTGGTTACGCTGCCGCTCTGCAGCCCTTAGACCATACCCGAATCCGCTGTTCTCAATCCGGAAGGCTCATCATATTCTGTACTGTTCACCCGGCTTCTTTCTTGTGAAAAATCACTGTTTTTTAATTTGTTATTTTATTCACAAAAAGTGAGAAACTGTTGGAATACCAACATGTAACAGGAAAAAGGGAGTGTTATCATAGGGGTGGATCCAAGGTTGGTGGCTATATGAAAAGGAACGATGTAAACGCTTTATTGAAATTCCATATGCATCAGGAATTCGCCGTACTGCCCATCGTATTGTATGTACTGCTGAGCGGTATCATCATGATCTGTTTTCATTATTACTCTATGAAGGCGCTGATTCTGGCAGCGGTACTTGCCATTCTGAGCGGCTTCCTCCTGTGTGCCGACAAGGCGCATTACTGGGATGCCGTTGTTCGCGGTCTTGCCCAGTACGGCAATGCCAGACTGATTATGATCTTCATGGTGATCGGTATCTTTTCCAGGCTTCTTGCTGTCGGACAGATTGGCTCCGGCTTTGTCTGGATCGGCATGCATCTGCATTTGAGCGGAGGAAGCTTTACCGTTTTCTGTTTTCTTGTATCCTCGCTTATTTCCATGGGTGCAGGTGCACCGATTGCGGCACTTCTGGCCGTTGTACCGATTTTTTATCCGGCAGGTGTGCTGATGGGCGCTGATCCTGCGATTCTGACAGGGGCTATGCTGAGCGGCATTTTCTTCGGGGACGCACTCTCCCCAAGCTCTCAGGTCATTCATACGACGATTGCCTCCCAGCATGATCCTGTTACAAACAAGAGTGCTGATCTTCTGTGCGTGATGAAACAGCGTCTGCCGTATCTTCTAATCGCAGGTATTCTGTCCGCTATCCTGTTTTATGCTTTCGGAACCAGTGGAAACGCACAGAATCCCGAGCTGCTTGCGAGCATGTGCAATCCGAAGGGACTGTGGATGCTGCTGCCGATTCTTCTGCTGCTGGCCATCTGCTTCAGGACGAGAAATTTATTTATCGGTGTTACGTATGCGATTCTGGCAGGAATCGTTGTCGGAATCGCCACCGGATTGTTTCAGTTCTCCGATTTGATCAGTATTCAGTATGAAACGCAGGCGCTGCACGGTATTTTGTTTGACGGCTTATCCGGTGTGGTGGATATCATCATTTCCACCATCCTCCTCTATGGTCTGATTGCGATTGCCGTAGAGGGCGGTATGATGGAAAAATGCTGCAATTATCTTACATCGCGAAAAGCGGTACAGCGTGCATGTGGTGGTGAAGCTGTGATTTGCCTTGGCGTCGGTATCGTTAACATTCTGCTGGCAGGCTGTGTGCTTCCATCGATTCTCATGTTCAAGGATATCGCGGATACCATCGGAAAAAGGACCGGGATTTCAGCGGAGCGCAGAAGCATCCTGCTAACTGCAATGACAACCAATATAACAGCAATCATCCCTATCAACAGTGCCTTTGTGATGGGGGCTGTCACCGTGATCAACCAGCTGGCCGCAAATCATACCTATCTGCCGGTTGTCACACCGTTTCAAATATTCCTGTCCTCTTATTACTGCCTGCTTTTGACACTGGTATGTATCATCTGGGTCATGCTTGGTGCAGAAAGAGAAGGAGAACATAGCTATATAAGGAAATACCATCATGCAAAGGAGTGAGATATATGGAAAAGCGCTATGATGTCATCATTATCGGAGGAGGGCCAGCCGGTCTGGCAGCTGCCATCTATACAGGAAGAGCCGGACGAAAAACCCTCATGATTGAGAAGGGAAGCTTTGGCGGCCGCATTAACGATACCAGGGAAATCCGAAATTATCCGGGTGTTATCTCTGACAGCGGTGCCAATCTGATGCAGAAATTTAAAGCACATGCCCAGTCGTATGCCACAAATGTCTTCAAGCGGACAACGGTAACCGGTCTGGAAGCAAGGGAGGACGGCACGCTTCTTGTACACACAAAGCGACGCGGAGATTTTGTCGGTGACTGTGTGATTCTGGATACGGGGACAAAGCCGAGGGTTCTCGGTATTCCGAATGAAATCGAGCTGGCCGGACATGGTGTTGCCTATTGCGCCACCTGTGATGCGGAGTTTTTCCGGGATAAGGAAATCTATGTGCTGGGAGCCGGAGATCAGGCAATCGAGGAAAGCGGATATCTGACCAATTTCGCAAAAAAGGTAACCGTCATCGTTCTGCATGAGGAGGGTCATCTGGACTGCAATGAAATGGCGGCGAATGAGGCCTATGCCAACCCGAAAATAGAATTCGTCTGGAACACCACCCTGCAGGAGATTCTGGGGGAGGAGGAGGTCCGCGGACTCATCCTGAAAAACGTTGTCAGCGGTGAAACGCGGGAAGTAAAGGCGGATGGTATCTTCTTCTTTGTCGGGATGGTACCGCAGACGGAGTTTGTACAGGAGGTTGTCGCCTGTGATGCAAAGGGATATATTCTTGTAAATGAGAAAAAGGAAACCAGTGTTCCCGGTATTTATGCAGTGGGGGACTGTACACAGACCTATCTGCGCCAGGTGGTCACCTCAGCCGCAGACGGAGCGATTGCTGCTACGGCAAGTGAGCGGTATTGCAGGGAGAGGAATCAGCTGGAAAGCATTCTGACACCGGATTCCGGAAGAGTTGCATTCCTGTTCTATAATCCGTATGAAAGCTCACAGATTGAACAGGTAACACAGCTTGAGGAGGCCCTGAAGGATGATTATAAAGTCATTCGTCAGGATATTACAAGACAGACCCTGCTGTATCAGCTGCTGCATATGGACGGAACCTTATCCAGTGCAATGTTTGAACATGGCAAATTGATAAAAAAGAATGGTAAAGAGGCATAGCAAAACCATAGAATGGAGGAATGTAATATGGGACAGCCTTTCGTTTTTCCACACGGAGTTACCGTATATGATCCACAAAAATGCTGGAACGGGTATACGATTGTACCCTTGATCAATGACGGTGTTCTGCTGTTTGATATGAATGGCAATGAGGTGCGCAGATGGAATATGCACGCCATGCCGCCCAAGCTGCTTCCCGGCGGCTATGTGATGGGACTGAGCGGATACCGCCATCCGGATTACGGTATGCAGGATGGTGTGAATCTGATTGAAATTGATTACGATGGAAATATCGTATGGGAGTTTGACAGATTTGAACATATCAACGATCCCGGAAGAGATCACCGCTGGATGGCGCGGCAGCACCACGATTATCAACGCGAAGGCAATCCGGTCGGCTATTATGTACCGGGAATGGATGCCAAACCTTTGGAAGGTAATACCCTGATTCTGGTTCATCAGACGATTAAAAATCCGGCAATCTCCGATAAGAAGCTGCTGGATGACGCGATGATCGAGGTGGATTGGGAAGGAAATATTTTATGGAAGTGGTCGATTTCCGAGCATTTTGATGAGCTTGGATTTGATGAAGCCGCAAAGAATGTGCTGGCACGCGATCCGAATATGCGTTCCAGTGACGGCGGTGTCGGTGATTATCTGCATGTGAACTGCATGAGCTATCTCGGTCCAAACAAATGGCATGAGCAGGGAGATATGCGCTTTAAGCCGGATAATATCATCTTTGACTGCCGTGAAGCAAACATCCTTGCCATTCTGGATAAGGAAAGCGGTAAGATCGTATGGAAAATCGGCCCGGATTTCAATGCGACTCCGGAATTGAGAAAGCTTGGCTGGATCATCGGCCAGCATCATTTCCATATGATACCGAAGGGTCTTCCGGGAGAAGGAAACCTGATGGTGTTTGATAACGGAGGCTGGGGAGGCTATGGTGTTCCAAATCCGGGAAGCCGCAACGGCTCCAAGAATGCGCTGCGGGATTACAGCCGTGTGCTGGAATTTAATCCCATCACACTGGAGGTAGTGTGGAAGCTGACACCAAAGGAGTTAAATCATGCCATTCCAACCGATGCCAGCAAGTTCTACAGTCCGTATGTATCCAGCGCCCAGCGTCTTCCGAATGGAAATACCCTCGTGACAGAAGGAAGCGATGGTCGTATAATAGAGGTAACTGCAGATCATGAAATTGTATGGGAGTGGATTTCGCCATATTATACGCATAATGAAACCAGTCCGAAGAACAATATGATTTATCGCGGCTACCGCTATCCGTACAGCTATGTCCCACAGGAGCCGACACCAGAGGAAATAGCGATTCCACGCATTGACAACACGACCTTCCGTATGCCGAATGCCGGAGCATTTGGCGCAAAAACAGTGATTGATGTGGAAGGAAGTCTACCGTATTATCAGGATGTGGCACTGTGTGTGGCAACCGATGATGAGGAGGATTTGAGCCTGCGCGAAAAGGTTTTCTCTGTAGATACCGAGGTGTTTGATCCGGTTAACGGCATGGCGGAGTGGAATGATAAGGTATTGAAGCAGCAGGAGAAGCCGGTGCTTGTACTGTTTGGTGCGGAGCGCTGCGTACACTGCAAGGCGCTGCATCCGGTATTGGAGGAGGCCCTGCAGGAGGAATTTGCGAACAGCTTCCTGATTCGCTATGTGGATGTTGATGCCAATAAGGATATCGTTGCAGCCTGTCATGTACAGGGGATTCCGGTTGTGGCAGTATATCGTAACGGGGAAGAGTTACGTCGCTTTCACGGAGAGCATGATTACGATGATGTCTGTGACTTTCTGGATGCGGTGTTTGCCTGATTCTGTAAACGGATAAAGGAGGATTTCCATGCGCAAGGAACCCTATGGTCTTATGCCGATATTTGCCCACCGCTGTATGCACCATGAGATTTATGGTAAACGGCTGCAGTATGAAACCTATAAAAGCTCACAGATTCTGCATTCAATCAATGATACGATCGATCATTTCGGAATGGTTGTGGATGGCGTATTAAAGGCGGAGCAGTATACCAGTCAGGGAAGTGTGCTGTGCAGCGCCTATTTTGAGGATAACGATGTGTTTCCGGAGCTGCTGTATTTCACAGGAAAACGGCAGTATACGTATACACTTGTCGCAGTAAGACGGACCACCGTTGCCTGGATGCATGTATCCGATCTGGAGGAAATGCTGAAGGAGGATGCGGAAATGATGACGGCGTTTATGCTGTATCTGTCAAAACGGGGATTGCGCAATCAGATGCTGCTGAGCTGTCTGCTGTATCAGACGATTCAAAAGCGCGTGGCATACTGGCTGTTGAGTATGAACCATTTATCAGAAAATGAACGCATACCGCTCCCGCGTTCCCAGACAATCTGGGCGAATACGCTGCATGTGAGCCGTTCCTCCCTAAATCAGGAGCTGAAGCGCATGGAAAAGGAAGGAATCTTTCGGATTGAGGGGCATGTTTTGATTCTCCTCGATCAGAAGAGGCTGGAGGATATTTTGTAAAATCAATGAGAGGCAGGTCTTGTCTATGTTCTATCTGAGAGCGTAGAAGGCCTGTTTTTGTTATACTGGAGGCGTAATAATCCCGTATAAGACCAGTCAGGTTTAGGACTATCCATATACGAAAAAATAAGAACCTGTACCATGTGAATTCTTATGTATAACATTCCGCAATTTATGAACTTTTACCCGCAAATACATTATTATGTGCTATGATACGGTTATGTCATGTATATAAACAGATTCAGTATACGAAAAAATATACATTCATCCGGTTCTTCCATATCGAATTTTTAAAATTGCTTATGGATGATGGATGCAGAAAAGGGAATCGTGATCATGCAGGCATATTTCTGGTTGCTAGGTCAAACGATAAAGAAAAGACAGGAAGATATGGGCAGCATACGAAACCAACAGGAGGATACATACGATGTGTACAAGTATAATTTCAAACGGCAATAAAACAATCATCGGCTTCAATCTGGATATACTGGATATGGAATATCAGGTGGTGGCTGAGGAAGATAGAGTTTATATCGCTATACAGGACGATAAAGAAGGCTGGCTTCCCTTATTCGGTGCAAATTCCAGAGGGGATTTTGTAGCTATGCCGACATGCTGGCCATTCGATGAGAGAAGTAATCCTGCGGGTTCGGATAGTCTGAATATCATCAATCTGGATATTGATTTACTGCTTGGGAAAAAAACATTTGATGAAATTAAAACGATTGCTGAGCATGAAGCGGTATCGAGTGTTTTGGGTATCACCTTTCAATCACAGCTATCAGATCGCCACGGTAATGTTTTGCAAATAATTCCGGGGCAGGGAATACGATATTTACCGAAACCGAAATTCTCCGTTTTAACAAATTTTTCTCCATTCAAGGGCAGTACTGAAAAGCACCCCTGGATGGGGTTGGACAGATATGATAAGGCTGTAAGGCTGCTTGAGAATAAACGTGAGGATTTTGATGTTTCGGATTGTTTTGAGGTTTTAAGACAGACTTCACAGACGATATGTCCTACCGTGGTATCTATGGTGTTTGATATAGCGGATAATACGGTATACTGGTGTGAGAACAGAGAGTGGGGGAAGATTGAAAAAAAGAAAATTGGCGATCCGATTCCGGCAGGAGAATAGCATTTTGAGTACAGGTGTGGAATTGGTTGGAAATGAGCATTGTTTTTGATCATAAAGGACGTATACAGTACTCTTGCTGTATGTTCATGATTCGCTTGAAAAGGTGTATTCATTTTCAAGGAATTAATCCTTCTTTAAAAACGCTGTATCATGTTAATCAATCTCTTAAAATGGGCAGATAAGTATCAAAGCGATAATATGATAGAAAAGGACTTGTACAATATTCACATAAAGTTATAGAATAATGCAAGTATCAGGTTGTAGAAGAGTAAAAAATTCAGTTTAACTGAGAGAAAAATCAGAATTTGTCAGAGAAAATATTTATCAAAATTTAGGAATAAGAGGTGAATATACGTATGAGTAAACTTAACGTTGAAGGAATAGAAATACAAATCTTTAAAATTGAGGAAGATGATTACATTTCTTTAACCGATATGGTAAGAAAAATTGAAAATGGACCAGCATTAATAGAAAAGTGGCTGAGAAATAAAAACACAATTGAATTCCTTGGTATTTGGGAAGAAATGTACAATAGAGAATTTAACTCCAGTGGATATGAAGAAATATTATTAGAAGCAGGGTTAAATCGCTTTATTATGTCAGTAAAACAGTGGGTATCGCGTACTAACTCTAAGGGAATTATGGCAAAAGCAGGAAGGTATGGAGGTACATATGCTTATAAAGACATTGCTTTTGAGTTTGCAAGTTGGGTATCACCACAATTTAAACTTTATCTAATAAAAGAGTTTGATCGTCTAAAGAAAGAAGAACAGGCGTTGTTAGGATGGAGCGCAAAGCGAGAACTGGCAAAAATAAATTATCATATACATACAGATGCAATTAGAGCGAATCTTATTCCGAGTGAACTTACTTCTCAGCAAATATCTATAATTTACGCATCAGAAGCAGATGTATTAAATGTGGCATTATTTGGAATGACTGCAAAACAATGGCGTGAAAAAAATCCTAATAAAAGAGGAAATATTAGAGATTATGCAAATATAAATGAATTAATCTGTATTTCTAATATGGAAAATATAAATGCTGTTCTAATAGAAGATGGATTAAATCAAAGTGAACGCTTGGTGAAACTCAATAAAATTGCAATACATCAAATGTCTATATTGGAGGAGCGGACTACGAAAGTACTGAGATAATTTAATTCCCTCGAATTCGGGGGAATTAAACACACAAAGAGTGACATTGGATTTATCAATGGAGATATAGAAATACTGTTTATGAAATCAACAAATCCCAGTTTATCAAACTGAACAAATCAGAATTTATAGAGGTATGTCAGATGATCAGATGAACACTATATTATGGATTTTGATTGCAATAGCAATATTATGATAAAGTAAATTAGAAATTTATAAGTTCCTTATATGTAAAAAAAACGTGCAGATTTGATAATTTTAATTGGTGGAGTTTGTCCTTGTCAAGGAATATAATAAGGCTACAAACCAACAAGGAGGAAAATCAGAGGAAAATCAAATGAATTTAGGTAACAATTTATTTCAGGCAAGAAAAAGGTGTGGGCTTTCGCAGGAGGATGTGGCGGAAAAGCTGGGGGTAAGCAGACAGACTGTTTCGAAATGGGAAACGGATGAAACAGTTCCTGATATTCGCCAGTCTAAAAAGATGGCAATGCTTTACAGTATGTTGTTAGATGAACTGATTGATTTTGACCTTGATATAAAAGAAATTCAGGAGACTATCGACAAAACGAGTGAAGAAGCGGAAGAAAAAATCAATTAGATTCATACATAAGGATATGCTCTAAAACTATAATCAATACAGACTGCATAGAAATCAGAAACATCGTTTATCAAATAAAATTACATATTTATGAAACAGATATTCACAGAAACGGGAAGATATGCTACATTATGGGTAAGAAAGAAGAGGGAACTGTTATGAAACTGGGTATTGCAGGAGCAGGCATGATCGTTGTACAGGGTCTGCTGGAATTTGTACATGATATCAAAGGAATCGAGCTGATCGGGATTTGTGCTACAAAGCGGTCGGAGGAAAAGCTGAAGAAATTAAGTAAGGAGCATGGCATTGCTCATACATATACGGATTATGAGGAAATGCTGAAGCTGGATGAAATTGATACGGTGTATGTAGCAATCAATAACCATCTGCATTATGAATTCAGTAAAAAGGCGATTCTTGCCGGTAAGCATGTTATCTGTGAAAAGCCGTTTACGGTCCATGTGGATGAATTGAAGGAACTGATTGCACTTGCAAAGCAGCACAATGTCATGCTGCTGGAGGCGATAACCAATCAATATTATCCAAATTATCTGGAGCTGAAGAAGCAGTTGGACAGAGTGGGAAATATCCATGTGGTTTCCTGTAACTATTCGCAGTATTCTTCCCGTTATGATGCCTTTAAGCGCGGAGAAATTCTGCCTGCATTTAATGCGGATATGGCAGGCGGCGCACTGATGGACTTGAATGTATACAATGTGCATTTTAATGCAGGTCTGTTCGGGATGCCGAAGAATGTGCAGTATTTTGCAAACATCGAAAAACGCGTGGATACATCCGGTATTCTGGTGCTGGATTATGGCAGCTTTAAATCCGTATGTATTGCCGCAAAGGATTGCGAGGGACCTTCTCAGGCAGTGATTGAAGGTGAAAACGGATATCTGGAGGTGGAGGGCTCCGCCTCAGTATGCTCGGCGGTAGCTTATAAATACCGTGATACAAAGGAAGAAGGTCAATTCAATTCGCATCCGGATGTACATCGTATGAAATTTGAGTTCATCGAATTTGAACGTATTGTGCGTGAAAAGGACTGGAAACGGGTAGAGGAAGGACAGCAGGAGAGTCTGATTGTCATGGAAATCATCACACAGGCAAGAGAAAAGGCAGGGCTGTAGCTATTATCGCCTGATTCGTATTCAATAGAAACGGAAAAGGTATGCGAGGTGTGATGCAAATTCTTACTTGATTGCGGGAAATTTAAAACATGGAGAATTCAAAACGAACGTTATCTACAATCGTATTGATTTCTCCTCTTTTTTGTAAACACTTTAAAGTAAGCAGAACCTGATACAGGAGCATACCTTTTTATATACAGCTTTCCCATACCAGAAAAAATCATGCATAACAAGCTGTTCAGCGAAGAGAGGTGCCCTCATAAGATACTGTTCTTTGTGCTGTTGCAGGTATGGATGGTTGATCGTAAATGACAGTAAGGCAGCATGCAGGAAATGGGCGATGATAACAACCGATATACAGGCAGTATCAGAGAAATGAGTAAGGATAGCTACAGATTCTCCTGCTGCTGTAATTGGCTTCGATAGGAAAGTAAGCCCTCCTGATTACAAATAAGTCGTACATGATGCAGCTCGCATAGCTTCTGTAGCTGATGTGAAACAGGTCCATTGTAGATGATGACGGATAGCTGTGCCATGGACAGCTCCAGATACTGAAAGGTTTCCCCGATCTCGTATGATCCAGGAGTAAAACGGTATGATCCGCATTATCATAAAATGCCCTCTTGATCTTTGCTTCCTCTGCATCGTAATTGAAGCAGCCCTTTTCAGGATGGAATGCGGGAGCGGAAATGAAGCACCATTTCGCATGAAAGCGTCGGATATAGTCGATCGTTCCTTATCCGTAAATACTCGTTCTTTTCGGCATGTACCGTCCGCAGGTAATCTGAGCATGAAAGGTTTCATTTTCAGCGAGAATGCGTGCGTTATTGACTCCGTAGGTAAGAATAGAAAGATCCTTTTTTTCCAGCAGCTCCCTTGCCAGACAGAAGCAGGTGCTTCCACTATCAAGAAACAGCGTATCACCATCCTGTACCAGACGTGCTGCCATTCGTGCAATCTCATTCTTCTCACGGATGTTCTCTTTTTGACGGAAGGAGAAGGGCCAGTCAACCAGATCTGGATTAACATAGGAAGCCCCGCCGCGTGTTCGCTTGATAGAGCCCTCCTTCGCAAGCTGCATCAGATCTCGTCGTATCGTCGGCTCGCTTACAAAAATGGAACGTGCCAGTCTTTCCACGCTCATCGTTTTCTCATCTGCCAGCAGCTCCAGTATTTTTTTCCGTCGTTCCTCACTTAACATAGGACATACTCCTTTCCTTCGTATACTGAAATATAATTGAATTATAGCGTAATCCTTTCCGGAATGAAACAATTTCCACAGAAAATAGATAAAACGGCTGCTGCAACGTATTTGGAAACACAGAGATCGATAACTACTTCTACATATATGTATTCGATGATTGTTGAAGCAGGCTTTTATTTGCATTTAAAATCGCAGGATAACACAACTTTTATGTTACAATAAAAGAAAATCGCAAGAAACCGCAATTTGTGAAGATGACACAAATTTTGTATACTGTCATCAGGAAGGAGAACAGCATGTGAAGATACCAACCTTTGAACGGCGTAATGAAATCATCAGAATGCTGCTGTTACAGGGCTATGTGAAAGCCCAGCTTTTGGCAGAGCAATATCAGGTAAGCATGGAAACGATCCGTAAGGACCTGACATATTTGCAGGACATCGGAATCGCCCGTAAGGAATATGGCGGGGCATCTCTCTCTCAGCAGGATATCGAGCAGAGTCTACCCATCCGTATGGAGCATGGTGCCCGGAAGCAGGAAATCGCCCGGTATGCACTTGGCTTTTTGGAGGATGCCAAAGTCATTTTTCTGGATGCCGGCACGACGGTGCATGAGCTGGCAAAGCTTCTGAATGATTATCGCCCGCTTGATATTGTGACAAACTCACTGCTCGCATGGGAAAGTCTGGATGCCGGATGTCACAATGTATTTCTCACCGGTGGAAAAAAACGGGAGAAAAACCGTTCGTTGACAGGCAGCTGGTGTGTACAGGCAATCGAATCTGTTCATGCGGATATCTGCTTTTTAGGGACAAGCGGTATTCTGGACAGAAAAGGTCCAACCACGCACTCCTATCAGGAGCTGGAGGCAAAAAAGGCCATGGTACGCCAAAGTGAACGCGTCTATGTACTGGCGGATAGTGATAAATTTCAGGAGTCAGGATTCCATACCATGTGCTTATGGGAAGAAATTGACGGTATCATCACAGATGGTTTTCTGTCCGCAAAAGCTTATAAGCAGTATGAGAAAATCGTGCCGATCTGGATGGCACAGGAGGAGGAATATGAAAAGAATCGTCAAAATTCTGCCGTTTTATGAACCACGTATGTGGGGAGGCGGTGAGCGTCTGGAAAAAGAATTCAATTATCATACAGATGTACGGCCGCTGGGAGAGGTTTATAATGTAGTCGCATTGAAGGGACATGCGGATTGTGTGGTGCCGGAAATGGATATGACGCTTTCAGAATTATACAAGCGATATCCGGACTGGTTTAACTGTGATACAGAAGAGCTTCCTGTACGTGTGAACATTCTCGATCCCATCGCTGATTTATCGGTACAGCTGCATCCGGATGATGCGTTTGCCAGAGCATATAACGGCGGCCGCGGGAAGCCGGAGGCCTGGGTTATACTGGATACCACAGAGGATGGTAAAATCCAGTTCGGCCACAAGGCGAAAACAATTGAAGAATTCAGGGAAAAAACAGAACAGCAGGATTGGGATGGCCTGTTGAAATACCTGAAGGCGGTAAAGGATGCATTCATCGACATTCCGGCAGGAACACTGCATGCGATCGGCAGTGGCGTATTAACCTATAATATTTCAAGAAATGCAGATTGCACCCTGCGTTTATACGACTATGACCGCATAGATCCCTCAACCGGAAGGAAACGTGAAATTCAGCCGGAGCAGGTATATGAAAATGTAAATATGCCGGATACCTCAACCGAGTTTGTACGATATCCGGCTTCCCTTGAACGCGGCATTCATGTGACGAGATACTGGGATGAACCGGGCTTGTACACGCTTATGCGCCTTCAGGTAGAGAGGATGGGAAGCTTTTCACATCCGCGCTTTGCATTTTATACCTGTGTAGAGGGGGAAGGAACTATACAGGGGGTACCTGTCAGAAAAGGAGAAACTCTGCTTGTTCCGGAAGGCTTGGGTATGCTGGAATTTAAAGGGAAGCTGGATGTCTTTCTGGCATCCTATCGAAATGAGGAGTAGGGTATGAAAGTACAGCTGGCTTTCAAGGCTATTCCATAGCATGTGGTACCTTAACCATGGTATGGTATCGTATGAGCAGCTTTCATCATGTAAAAGCTGACGGCAGAAGCTATACCGCTTTGATTATGCAGATACGCTTAACAGCAGCAAATCGGAAGCCATGGTCCATAGGGTCTTGACCTTTCGCTGTTTGAGATCTAATTGCTGTTAGCTTTCATCAACTGCGAAAGCAACATGTAAGGCAGTATCATAATTTGATGAGGACATTGTGATTCATTACAGTGTCTTTTTATTATGCTGTTTAGGGGAGAATCATATATCAAATCATCAGTAATTCAAATTTTTTTTCAGTAACCTCCCCACTTGCTTATTCCTAATACGGATGCTTTTCGTATAGGTTAAAAAAATCGGAAAGAAGTGATAAAGCGGTGGATTACGGTGGAAATGTATGAAAACATAAAAAAATTTTTCAACAATTCTGACGCTGCTTTTTATCCTCGTTATGATGAGGTCATCAGAAAGGAGAGATGAAAAATGCTGATGAATATGGAGTGCCTGCTGAAAACAGCGAAAAAGCATCATTTTGCAGTGGGAGCATTTAATGTATGCGACAGCCTTCTGTTTTCAACAGTTATGGAATGCGCAGAAGAGCAGCATGCACCGGTAATTGTTGAACTTGCGCCACCGGAATTTTCGTATGTGGGATCGGATTTCTTCGCCTATGCTGTGAAGCGGATGCAAAACAGCAGTGTTCCCTGTGTCCTGCATCTGGATCACGGAAAGACCATACAGGATTGCATACGAGCAATACGCTGCGGCTTTACATCTGTTATGATTGACGGCTCATTATTAGCGTATGAGGACAATGTAAAACTCACAAAAACCGTTGTTGAGATTGCGCATGGTGTCGATGTGTCAGTAGAAGGGGAAATTGGAACGATTGGCGCGTTATCAGACAGCGTTGAGGGAGGCGTGGAACAGGTAACCTATACCAGACCGGAGGAGGTTACCGACTTTTTGACCAGAACGAATGCTGATACGCTTGCTGTCGCGATAGGTACTGCACACGGTATCTATCCGAAAGGATTTGTGCCGAAGCTTCGTCTGGATATTCTCGAGGCTATTGAAAAATTAAATACACGTCCTCTTGTTTTACACGGAGGCTCTGCGAATCGCGATGAGGAAATCGCAGAAGCATGCCGCCATGGGATCTGCAAGGTCAATATTGCAAGTGACTATCGCAAAGCATTTTTTCAGGGTACAAAGGAAATGCTTATAGAAACAGATGCTTTTTGGACACCTGACGTATTTGTATCTGGCAAGCGGGAGGCGAAAAGGGTAATCACTCACAAAATGCAGCTGTTCGGATGTATCGGGCAAGCCGATAAATATCGCTAAAGGTATGCTATGGAAAATTTTATTTATAAAAATCCAACAGAAATTATCTTTGGTAGGAATTGTCTGCATGCATTGAAAGATCAACTGCTAAAGCGCGGATATCGTTCTGCGCTGGTATTGTACGGAGGATCTCACTGTAAGGTTAACGGTGTATTAAAGCAAATAACAACGCAGTTGGAGTCCTGTTCCATTTCCTGCTTTGTACAAGGGGGAATACATCCCAATCCAAAGCTGTCAGAGGTCGAACAAATCGTCAAAAACGTAAAGGATGATATTGTGGATGTGGTTCTTGCACTTGGAGGCGGGTCTGTTATAGATACGGCAAAGGCAGTAGCGGTATGCTTGGCAGCACCGTCCGTAAGACTTCAGGATATCCTCTTAGGAGATCAAAAAATAAAGCGGGCGCTTGATGTAGGCGTAATATCGACCATTGCCGGTTCAGGTAGTGAATCCAGCTGTTCTATGGTGATTACCATTGATGACGGGAATCTGAAAAGAGCCTGTGATGATGAACAGCTCTATCCTGTATTCGCAATTTTGGATCCGACACTGACATTCACACTTCCGTATTATCAAATGGTAAGTGGAGCCTGCGATATCCTCATGCATGCAATGGAGCGTTATTTTTCTCCAACGGATAACACAGAATTGATTGACAGTATGTGTGAAGGTCTTATGCGTGTGGTATTATCCAGTATCGAAAAAAGCATAAAAAATCCACAGGATTATGAGGCCAGAGCTAACCTGATGTGGGCGGGCTCTTTATGCCATAACGGTTTGCTCGGGACAGGCAGAAAAGAAGATTGGGCCTGTCATCGTATGGAGCATGAGCTCAGCGGATTATTTAATGTTGTCCATGGAGCAGGCTTGTGTGCCTTATGGGGAAGCTGGGCTGCCTATGTCCGGCCATATCATCCGAAACGATTTGCTTCCTTTGCTCGTCAAGTCATGGGTATAGAGGAAGTAAATGATGATCGCTGTGGAACGCTCGGTATCCAGGCGCTTGTATCCTTCTTCAAAAGAGTGGGCATGCCAGTTTGTATCACAGATTTGAACGTGTGTATTGATGAAGCAATCATACAGACCATGGCACAAAACTGTCTCCTTCGCTCTGACAGTATCGGACAACTGAAGAGGCTGTCATTACAGGACATTAAAGCGATTTACAGAAAGGCGGGAAAGGTTGAATGAATACGTGTGAGTTGAAAGCTTTTGCGAGCAAAATACGAAGGGTAACCTGCGATATGGTTCTTTATCGCGGTGATGGTCATATCGGCGGTGCTCTTTCCATGAGTGATGCATTGGCAGTTCTGTTTGGAAATTACATGAAGGAAGAGGACTGGTTTGTTTTATCCAAGGGGCATGCGGGACCTGCTTATTATGCGGTACTGATGCTGACAGGCAGACTGGATCAAAAGCATATTCACACCTTGAATGAAAACGGCACCTTGCTTCCTTCTCATCCGGATCGCATGAAAACACCCGGTGTTCAGGTAACGACCGGCTCCCTTGGGCAGGGGATTTCTCAGGCTGCCGGAATTGCTTATGCGTTAAAGACAATGGAGAGAGAAGGATATGTGTTTTGTATAGTAGGGGATGGTGAATGCAATGAGGGTGAGGTGTTTGAAGCGTTGCAGTTCATCGCAAATAAACGATTGAATAACTGTATTGTTATGGTTGACTGTAATAAGAAGCAGGTAGACGGCTTGCTGCGAAAGGTCAGCTGTGACTTTGATTTTCCTTCCTTGTTTCAAAGTATCGGTTTTCATGTGTGTGAAGTGGATGGGAATGCAGTGGAGGATGTTGATCGAAAGCTTTCCGAATGCATAAAAAGAAAGGGGCAGGCAAGTGCGCTCTTATTAAACACGGTTAAGGGAGCCGGTATTCCCTACTTTGAACAGCAGGAGAATCCACACCATGTGACATTTAATGAAGCAGATAAGCAGGCGCTTCAGGACTATATCATTCAGACAGGAAAGGAGCTGAACATATGAGCTGGCAGCTGGCAGAGAATCATGAAATCAGTGAGGTTAGAAAAGCATATGGACAAACATTGGAACAGATGATTTTGAATGGCAGGCCTATTATGGTTTGTGACGCGGATCTGGCAGGATCGTCCGGCGCCGGATATCTGTACGATAAATATCCAAAGCATACTGTTAATTTCGGCATCTGTGAAGCAAATATGATAGCAGCTGCTGCAGCGATGTCACGCATTGGAATACGCCCCTATGTCCATTCCTTTGCACCCTTTGTATCCAGACGAGTTGCGGATCAGGTATGTATCTCTGCTGCATTCGCCAAGCAGGATCTTCACATTTATGCATCAGATCCCGGTTACTGGTCGTTGTACAATGGGGCAACACATACCACCTTTGAGGATATTGCTATGATGCGTGCAATTCCGTCAGTTCATGTTGTAGCACCGGCAGACAGTGTTGCATTTTCCTGGGTTCTGAAATGGTATGAGCAGAATGGCGGAATCGTTTATAACCGCTGTACAAGAAAACCGGTGCCGTCTATATACGCAAAGGGCTCTTCCTTTACATTCGGAAAGGCTAATATCTTAAAAACAGGTTCAGATGTTGCGCTCATCGCCATCGGTGCCGGTGTCTATGATGCATTAGAAAGTGCAAAGCAGCTGGAGGAACAGGGAATATCAACAAGTGTGATTGATCTGTTCTTCATAAAGCCGGTAGATGAAACAGTTCTTCAAAATGTGATACAGACGCATAAGGTTATTGTCACAATCGAGAACCATAGCCGATATGGAGGTATCGGGGAGCTGGTAGCTGATGTCATGGCACAGCAGAAAACGTCTGCACTGCTTCGTCATATTTCCGTTGATGATCAATTCGGTGAAGTAGGAACAAAAGAATATTTAAAAGAGAAATTCCACCTGACCAGTACGGATATCGTGAACAAGGCTCTGGATGGTTTGGAAAAATATGGCAGCTGAGGAGTGAAAAAAAGTGTTTGCATAAAGAAAAGATCAGGCTTTAGTGTTTAAATTTTCAACAATGTTGTGCACTGCTTTTATCTCTTTTATAATCTAAATAACAGTATCAGATATTGAAGGGAGTAATGCAAATGACAATCAGCACAAAAAATGAAATTCTGGAATATCTTCTTTCAAAGAAGGTGGAGTTGGATTTAAGGAATATCGAGGAGTTTTCTGCTCATATTTTGAGCAATGAGCTTCATATCAGCCGATCTCTGGCAAGCCAGTATCTCAATGGCTTTGTAAAGGAAGGGCTTCTTGTGAAAATTGCTACACGACCTGTGTATTTTCTTTCCAGAAAAAACATTGAGGAACAGTTTCAGGTGCAATTTAAAGAAAGTATGTTTTACAGCGTTGAGGATTTTCTGGATACGTTGTCTAAAAAAACATGTATTAAGCGTAATTTTATGAAAATGATCGGATATGACACTTCTCTTCATACTGTGATAGATCAGTTGAAATCCGCATTAAAATATCCTCCAAATGGTCTTCCGGTGATTCTTTATGGAGAAAAAGGCAGTGGGAAATCGCTTATGTGTCAGAAGATGTTTGAGTATGGACAGGATGCAGGGATTATTCCGGAACAGGCGCTGCTGCAGAAATATAAGGTCCTTGAACAGGATATGCAGCTGGCAGAACAGCTGTTGGGAACAGAGATCAAAAAAGGGCTGCTGGAGCAATGCGAAGGCGGTATTCTCTACCTTACTCAAGCGCAGAATCTGAGCAAGCATGATCAGCAGCTCCTCATGCGTATTCTGGAGGATGGAGGCTTTATTCGTGGAGGAAACCGTATCACGCTTCGTGCAAGAATCATCCTTTCACTGGATGAGGATTATCAGAAATATCTGGATTATGACCTGATTCAATGCTTCCCGATCATTTGCCGGATGCCGAATTTGGATGAGCGCTATCAGGATGATAAGGAAGAGCTTATCATACATTTCTTTAAGCTGCAGTCATGGAAGCTGGGAAGATATCTGTTTGTCAGTAAAAATCTGATTCATATACTTCTGACTAGAACCTATAAACGCAATATAGATGAATTAAAACGTACGGTAGAAGATGTATGTGCACGTGCAAACAGTGAGGAAGAAACAACCGAGCAGCTGTATATCCGCATGTATCAGCTTCCGGATTCCATTTTAATGGATTTAGGTGAACAGGACTATATGGAGGAACAGGTGGAGTATGTGGATATTTCCTCCTATAAACGAAATGAAGAATCAAGAAAGCTGCTGGAGCTGTTTGAAACTATATTAAATCGTGTTCCAAAGGATGAAGCGACTTCTATGATATCGTATGTTAAGGAGCTGAATGGTGTATTGACACAATACTGCAGTGCAATCGCATATAACGAGAAATATACGAATCAGCAGATTCTTGCGTTAGAGCATACGATTCGTAATATTTTGAACCGCGTTCTTACCACGTACAACGTTTCGATTCCATATCACTGCAGCCCGCTGTTTGCGGCTTGTATTTATGGCAGGCAGTCCCATAACAGGATACTTGAGGAATGGAAACAGGAGCATGCCTATGAAATCAGCAAATGTCTGAGTCTGTTGGAAAAGCAGTATCCTCAGGGGTATCTGATCAGTGAAAAGCTGAGCTATGCACTGCTTGCGAATCTGGAATTAGGGTTTGATGATATGGAAAAAATCATTCTCATGATTCATCTCGGATTTTATCATGAGCATGCCCATCAGAATAAATACCTGTCCATTATAATCGCACATGGCTATTCCACTGCCAGCAGCATGGCCGAGGCTATAAATTCTCTGCTGGGCAGCTATCTGTTTGAAGCCTTTGATATGCCTCTGGATACCTCCATGCCGGATATTGCGGACCGCCTGAAACGTTATATTGATCGCTATACAATAAAAAATGATATCCTTTTGCTTGTGGACATGGGATCACTGGAGCATATTGATGAGCAGCTGACTATGATAGACAATAAGAACATCGGCATTATCAATAATGTATCGACAAGACTTGCTCTGGATATCGGAGAATCTATACTGCAGGGAGCGGATATGGAGTCATTATTAAGGAACGCGGCAGAGCATTCTACAAGTACCTATACACTTGTAGAAAATAAGCAGAAAAAGGATCTGATAATTTTCATATCGGATAATGGAATCAAAATGGCGAACCGCATGCGGGAATTATTCGCGGATTCATTGCCGAAGGCGATTGATATCGAAATGCTTTCTATCGATTTATTGGATTTCAGAAATGAAGACTATATGAATGAAATTGCAAAGGAATATGATATTCTATTTGTATCCGGTATCTGTTCCAGCATTGATTGTCCGAAGCAGTTTATATCACTGGAGGATTTGATTACCTCTAATCAGCTGGATTATCTGAGAACCTTGCTTAATAAATATTTGACGATTGAAGATATAGATACATTTACGAGAAATCTAATCCATAATTTCTCACTTGGCAATGCATTGGATACCTTATCTATTCTGGATGCAAAAAAGCTGCTGGAGTTTGTAGAGGGTGCTGTCAATCAAATGCAGCTGCAATTGGACCGCCGCTTCTATGGAAATACGCTAGCTGGATTGTATATTCATCTATGCTGTATGATTGAACGTCTGGTAACAAAAGAACCCATTACCAATCACGAGGGTTTGCAGCAATTTGAGAAAGAAAACAGAAAGTTCATAGAGATAGTAAGAAGAAGCTTCACAAAGGTATGCAGCCATTATGGCGTAGAGCTATCTATGAGCGAAATATCCTATTTATATGATTATATCAAAGAAGACAAACTGCATGGAACGCAAGAGGGGGATTTCTAAATGAAAACAAAAATTATTATCGCAAGTCATGGAAGATTTGCAGAAGGTATTATGGATAGTCTTAAAATGATTGCGGGAGAGCAGGACCATGTAGAACCGCTTTGTGCTTATATTGATCGTAGCGTTGACTACAGCGCACACATACGACAGCTGGTAGCTGATCATGATTATGAAAAGCAGGCGCTTCTGGTTATCACAGACTTGTTGGGAGGTAGTGTGAATAACGAATTCATGCGTTTTACAGAGGATTATCCGTTTTATCTGGTTTCCGGATTAAATCTCAGTCTGCTGCTGGAATTAGCACTGTATCCGGACGAATTAAAATCAGATACGATTCAGAAAATCGTAGAGCATAACAGTGATTATATAGTATTCTGCAGTGGAGACACTTTACACCTGCAGGAAGAAAACGATTTTTAGGAGGATGAACATATGATTAAAATGCTTCGTGTTGATCACAGACTTCTGCATGGACAGGTAGCCTTTTCCTGGACCGGGTATCTCGGGGTCAACTGCATATTGATTGCGAATGATGATTGTGTAACCAATGATCTGCGCAGAACAACGCTTCGCCTCGCCAAGCCATCCAGCTGTAAGCTGATTGTAAAAGGCATCGAGGAATCCATCGCGGCATTAAACAGCGGGAAAGCAGATAAATACAATCTGTTTATTGTTGTGGATAATGTAACGGATGCCTATCGTCTTGCCAGTGAGGTGGACCGTATCCATATCGTCAACATTGGAGGTCTGAAAGCAGGAGAGCATACACATCCGCATCCCTCCAATCATAATATCAATTTTACAGATGAAGAGGAAATGATGCTTCGGGAGCTGGTCGATAAGAATATTGATGTAGAGCTTCGTATGGTTCCCAGTGATCCCGTTAAGCGACTTTAAATGAAAGAGAGGAATGAAGTATGATACAAGCAGCATTGATAGCACTGATAGCTTTTCTTGCCTATATGGGAGATGCTCTAGGATATTCACAATATGACCGTCCGCTTTGTACCGGCGTACTGGTTGGTATCGCATTGAATGATGTACAGCAGGGACTAATGGTGGGGGCCAGTCTGGAATTGGTCTACATGGGGACATTGACAATCGGTGGAGCATTTCCACCCGATATTTACACCGGTGGAATCCTGGGTACGGCATTTGCAATAACCACAGGCTCCGGTATCGAGGGGGCAGTTGCCCTTTCCCTTCCGATTGCAACCTTCGCCTTGCTGATAAAACAGGTTATTTATACGTTTGTAAGAGGATTCTTTGTACACCGTGCAGACAGCTATGCATTACAGGGGAATGACTCCAAGGTAGCTGCCATGCATGTATGGTCAACTTTGGCATACTGTGTGCCGATGGCAATTGTAGTCGGAATTTGTTTCTATGTCGGAGGTCCTGCAGTTCAGGCAGTGCTTGATCAGATACCGGCATTCATTATGAAGGGATTGTCAGCTGCAAGTGGCATGCTGCCTGCCCTTGGCTTTGCCATGCTGGTGAAAATGATTATCAGTAAGGAGCTGGCTCCATATTTCTTTATCGGCTTTCTGATTGCCAGCTATCTGCAGATTCCTGTGCTTGGTATTGCATGCATCGCGATTTTAATTGCTCTGCTGGTTATTATGAATGATCGTAAGAAAAACAATGTGGAGATGGGAGGTATGGATGATAATGAATTCTAATTCTGTAGAGAAGAAGCTGACAAAAAAAGATTTAAAGCAGGTGTTTGTTCGTTCAATAGCGTATAATTCATCGTTTAATTACGAAAGGCAGTTAAATCTGGGATGGGCATTCTCCCTTATGCCGGTATTGCGCAAGCTATATAAAGATGATGAGGAACAAATGAAAGCAGCATTGGCCCGTCATTTGGAGTTTAACAATATTACCCCATTTATCTGTACAGTACTATTTGGTATAACTGCGGCGATGGAAGAACAGAATGCGAATGATAGGGACTTTGATACTGAATCCATCAATGCTGTTAAGGTAGGACTGATGGGGCCGCTTTCGGCAATCGGTGATTCAATCTTTCTTGGAACACTGCGTGTAATAGCCGCAAGTCTGGGCTGTTCTCTGGCATTGAAGGGCAATATCTTGGGACCCATCATCTATCTGCTTATCTTCAATATTCCGAATTTTGCATCTCGTTATTTTCTGATGTACAAGGGGTATGAGCTGGGAACCAGCTTTCTGAATAAGGTAGAGGAATCCGGCATCATGGATAAGATTTTCAAGGGAGCCGGTATTCTGGGATTGATGGTTATAGGCGGAATGGTCGCAACCAATGTCAGTGTTCCCCTGACGGTAGCTTACGACGATGTGAAAATTCTGGACACCATTAACGGCGTTATGCCTAATCTTCTACCACTATGCTTTACCGGACTGATCTTCTATTTCCTGAAAAAGGATATTAAGGTAACCTATATTCTGGCTGGTATCATCCTGTTTGGTATCCTTGGTGCCGCCATTTCGATGTTTTAGGAGGTTGTATGAAAATAGGATTGATAAATGAAGATTCACAGGCAGATAAGAATGCCATGATATTTGATATTCTGAAGCAGGAAGCAGAGAAAAAAGGACATACGGTATTCAATTACGGTATGTATACGGAACAGGATAGTCATCAGATTAATTTTACGCAGATAGGTATTCTTGCAGCGGTTCTATTGCACAGCCACGCAGTAGATTTTGTCGTGACGGGCTGCGGAACAGGGCAAGGAGCTATGATTTCCTGTAATGCGTTCGCTGATGTTGTTTGCGGCTATGTCAATACACCACTTGATGCGTATTTGTTTACCCAGGTGAATGCGGGAAATGCGGTATCTTTGCCATTCTCCCAGTATTTTGGATGGGGTGCTGAAATCAATCTGAAGTATGTGTTCGAAAAATTATTTGCACAGGAATTCGGTGGTGGCTATCCGCAATGCTATGCAGAAGGTGAAAAACGTAGCAGAGCACGTATGATGAATGAAACAAAGCTGCCTGCCCAGTATGCATTGCTGGAAGCATTACAGCGAACAGATCAGGAATTGCTGAAGCAGCTTCTTGATTATCCACAATTTCAGGAGCAGTTTTTCAGAAATGCAGAGGATACACCTGTTACACGATTCATAAAAAACCTGTTACATCCATAGGTTTAAATGAAAAACATATAATATAAAATGCCATGTAAATTCAGGACAGAAAATTGTAGCTGATAATAATTAAAATGCGAAGGAAAAGCAGCCATTTATAAGGGAGGTTCTTTCTTGCTTTAGGGTGTTTGCAAAAGGGAGACTTCAACTTCTATTGATAACTATAATAGTATGGAAGTCTCCCTGTTTCAAGTTTACCTGCAATCAAGAAAGAACCATAAGGAACCGGCTGCTTTTCGCTTTGCTATGAAAGCAGCCCGCATGGATTCTCATAGGGAACAAAGAACAACCTATCATGATAAATCTTGCATTGGAAATCAGAATTCTATATTTCTTCATTCGCTGGTTTCTATAAACTTAGAAATGCGATATAATCCCGTCTTTGACAGTTTAAGGAAAAAATAACTCAAGAAAACCCTTTAGTTAAGGGTTAATCTTGAGTTTTTGGTTTTGCAGGGGAATATAGTAATTGATTGGCAATTTTAGACTCATGAATGATACTTCTCATTTTAGCCTTCTTGATAATCTGAGTATCTGTACGGAAACCAAATAATTCATGAAGGTCATCCGTCAAATCTGTTCTTTTATAAATTGGAATGTAGCCATATGCGTCAAGTGCACATACATCCATGCTTCTCAGTGTATCTATGATATTCTCTGTTGTATATTTCTTGTCCAGTTTGAATTCCAGAATCCTATATATCAGCAATGACAGAAAGCAGATTAGGAAATGGGCCTTTATCCTGTCTTCTCTCTGCAGGTATACAGGTCGTGCTTCAAAGTCCGTCTTCATTATTCTGAAACATTCTTCGATCTGCCATCTTCTCTCATTGATAGCGATGATCTCAGATACATCTCCCTCTATATCTGTCGTTACTGCATAGAACCCATCATACATCGCCTCTTTATCTATAGCTGCTTGATCGAGCTGACAATATTCTTCTTCTGCCACCTCACCATCCGCAGTGATCGCAGTCTTTTTTATAAATCTGGCCGGATCATTAGGGTTGCGTCTATTCTTCTTAAACTTTTTTCCATTATCATTGATCATCTTCATAGCACGTTCGATCTGTCCCTGTCTAATCTTTGCTTGATAAGCCTTATATTTAGGCGAATACGTTACGATCATCGTCTCTGATAACTTCTTTGACTCGATTGGGACTTCTTTATAGTAAATGGATCTGTATACTTCGGGATCGTTTTCATCCAGTTCTCTGAGATCGATGAACTTTTCGCTCCCCAGCTTTCTGTATTGTTTCGGATCAAGTGCTGTGATACGATCCTCTTTCTTTAATTTCTTCAATGACTGTGTGACGACATACGATCTACCACCCATATCATTGAACAATTTGTTATTCTGTGATCCAAGTCCGCTATCAGAACAATAGATGAATTCAGAACAGTCAAAATCACGTATGACCTTCTGCTCAAGAGGCTTCAATGTTTTCTGTTCATTCTGTTTGCCAGGATGTAGGTCGAAAGCAAGCGGGAAGCCATCAGCATCCATAAAAAGTCCCATGCCTATGATTGGATTAGGCCGATTCTCCTTACTTTTACCATATGTCTTACTACCACTCTCCTGTTCTATTTCAAAATAATAGTTTGTACAGTCATAATAAAGGATCTTGGTATTCCGTTTATGAAGGAAATGTGAATTACGATAGATCTCAGCCTGGATATAATCTGATTCATCGGCAATAACAGAAAGGGCGCGATAGACGTTTTGGAGAATGTATTTGGGCTGTTCCAGGAGCGTCTGAGCAAAAGCGTAAGAGTTTTTCTTACTGGAAGGATGAAGGATCCGTGCAAAAAGCAAATCGGAAAAAATATCATAAAGATTGTATTCATACTGATGGCGTCTTTTGATATTACGGCAGATATTATCAAAGCGGAGAGAAGAAATGATAGATTGAAGGAAAAGGTATCCGCAGTTAAAAGAGCGCTGCTCATTTTTAGGGATATAGTGCGTAGGAGATAGGAGAACGGAAACGGCTTGATTTTCCTTATTGTAGTCATCAGTAGCAATACGAGCCTGTTCTTTAGCCCATGCCATGACACCATCGCGGTCAGTAGAGAGCAAAAGGGAAAGTTCAGCCAAAGTGCCAAGCCGTTTATGAACTCTGGAAGTATTTTTGCCGTTCTTATCAACAAAAGAATGACAGATATAAAAAGTTTCAGAGGATTTAGATCGAGTAGTAGTAACTTTCATATACATCACCTATACAAATTATATCATATATTACCAATAATTACCATATAATAAAGCTAAAAATTTGACAAAATAACATAAAGAAAAGCCTATGATAAAAGGCTTTAGAAGCTATTAGCTATGAATAGACTGTCAAAGACCCGGATTCTCATAGGGAACAAAGAACAACCTATCATGATAAATCTTGCATTGGAAATCAGAATTCTATATTTCTTCATTCGCTGGTTTCTATAAACTTAGAAATGCGATATAATAGGAAGAGAAAGTGAGTGATATAATGAAAAAAGGAATTCCGTTAGGAATCATGAATTACAGAGAATTGAAAGAAAAAAATTATTATGTAGTTGATAAAAGTCTTCTGATTCAGGAATTTCTTGAGCGGATGGCAAAAGCCACGTTGGTTACACGGCCCCGCCGATTCGGTAAAACACTCAATATGAGCAGGCGCTGCCCGCCCATGGCGTGCTTGCAGAATTCTTCGATATCACAAAGAATTCAAAAGTAATTTTTGCAGATACTGCTATTATGAAAACAAAGTACGCAGAACATATGAACAGCTACCCGACAATATTTCTTTCATTTGCAGATGCAAAGGATAGTAAAAACCGGATTGTTGCATGCGTGAAAGAACAACTGCTTAAGGTGTATGATCAATACTCCTTTACATTGGAAAATTTGAGCATCTTTGAAAAGCCCCAATTTGATTCTATTTTGAAGGGACTGTCAAATTTGGATGATGGAAATCTGGAGACCGTTGATCGCGCCATCAGTTTTCTTATGACAAGGTGTCATCAATACTATGGAAAGCGGGTCATGCTTTTTATAGACGAATAGGCGCTGCCCGCCCAAGGCGTGACACGCCTTTTATAGAAGCTCATACAGGAGGTTTTTATGAAGATGTACGCGGGGCGTTTGCTGCTTTGCTTCATACCTCACTGAAATCCAGCGATGATTTGGAATATGCTATGATTACCGGGATACAGCGTGTTGCGAAGGAGAACGTTTTTAGTGATTTGAATAATATATTTGTATGCACAGTGAAGGATGCTGATTATGCAAGCTATTTTGGATTTACAGAGAATGAAGTTAAGAAGATGCTTGTTGATAACGGGATGGAGTATACAGCTGATGTAAAGGAAATGTATGACGGATATAACATAGGAGGCATCGACATCTACACTGCTAGTGGGCAGAGCCTAATCCATGGTCAATTGTGAACTATGTATGCAAGAAGGTATTGGCTCCCTACTGGATCAATACCAGTTCCAATACAATGATCAAAGAAGCAATGCAAAGCTGTGAACAGGATTTTAAGGATGATTATGAGAAACTTATCAAAACCGGTACAGTAGAAACATTGGTGAATTTTGAAACCTCCTTTTATGAATTGAAAAATACATCCAGCTTGTGGGGACTATTTGTCAATGTGGGATACTTAACTGTACATAAGACTTTGGATGTACTTGAGGACATGTACTCCTTACGGATTCCCAATAATGAGGTCGCAAGAGAATTTCAATCACTGACGGTGTTTTTTCTGAATGTGGATGAAACCACGGTGGCAAAAATGTTTCAGGCACTAAAAACACAGAACTGGGATGAATTTTTGAAGAATTATCAGAAAATGCTGCTGGAGTCTGTCAGCTATTATGATTTAAGAAATGAGAATTCATACCACTCACTGCTTTTAGGTATGTGTATGTGGCTGCGAAACGATTATGAAATCGTCAGTAACAGGGAAAGCGGAGAAGGACGTTTTGATATTTTGCTCAACAGTAAAAACAATGCTCTGCCATCTATGCTGTTTGAATTGAAATACACGAAGGATGAGAGCGTGAATCTGGAAGCATTAGCTGAAGCGGGTATGGAACAGATGAAAAAGAAAAAATATGGTATCGGTTTGGAGAACTGTGTTTATATCGCCTTGGCACATTGTGGAAAACGTGTTTCCATGAGCAGAGAATAAGATAATGAAAAGAAGTTTCGAGACGATTGTGTTTATGAAATAATCACAATCCACAAAGAAACTTCTTTTTATCTGTCGAGCTAAACGAGTGCCGCGGATTTAAATTATTGTACAGATACCATAGGACAGGCGATACCTGCTTCAGCAGTTTCATAGTCTGCGGATTTCATCTTTTCACTTCGCATATTTTCTCATGCTTTTGCAAGGTCAGACACGAATTGATATCAAACGCAAAGAGCCTTTGTATTTTCAATTATGAATCTTCATATTCAAAGTGAATTTCTAGCTATCGTATGATGGTTTAATTCCATATTTTACACAGCAGGCAGTTGACATTTTATGCAGCTTCCTGTACGATATAGGTGACTTAATAAAGAATCTTTAAAAAGAGGCGGTGATTTATTGGCTTGGAATCCCATACAGATGAAACAGGAGAATCTATCTGTTTTACGAAACGTATTTCTCAAGCAGCACAGTGCGACAAAGCCACAGCTGGCAAAGCTGAGTGGTTTAAGCGTTGTGACTGTTAATTCTTTGATCCATGAGCTTTTGGAAACCGGTGAAGTAATACAAAAGCAGATGCTTCCATCCGGTGGAGGACGACCCGCCCTGCAGTATCAGTACAATGGCCGTTATAAAATGGCATTAACAGCGTATATGTATGTTCAAGAGGGAAGAGAGCGGTTATTTCTGGAGGTTCAGGACTTATTTCAAAACATGGTAGCATCCGATGCCTATGAGATAGCGGATATGGATATTGATATGCTGGAGCATGCCATTTCAAGGTGGATGAAACAGTATCCGACAATTTCAGTTATGGTCTTCGGTATTCCCGGTACGGAGTATCAGGGAAAGCTGAAGGTTATGGATTATGCAATCTTCCAATCACAGGAGCTGTTCGCAAGACTGCGCAGCACCTATCAGATGCCTGTGCTTATAGAAAATGATATCAATGCGGCTTTATTTGGTTACTGTCAGCGGCAGAATATACGTCAGGAATGTACAGCGGGTCTGTATTTTCCAAAAAAGTATCCGCCGGGTTCGGCACTCTATATCCGCGGAGATATTTATCGCGGCGCGAATCACATGGTAGGTGAGCTTGACCAGCTGCCACTGGGCGTTGATTGGAGAGAACAGAATATCAGTGATGAGCAGCAGCTGCGTAACATGGATTTGCTTATACAAAGCATCGCCTGTATGTATGATCCGCATGCGCTTCTGATTTATTGTGACACAATGGATGAGGCACTGCTGAAGAAGCTGATTACTATCATGAAGACAGAGTGGAAGGTGCTGACGCCTCCAACGATGATCTTACGTAGCAGTATCCACGAGGATTTCTCACTGGGCGTCAGAGAAATAGCCGCAAGAGAGCTTTTTGATCAGATCATACGGAAAGAAAGAGGTACTTCATTATGAAAAAACTGGATCTGCATATGCATTCCAAATATAGCGACGATGGGCAGTATGAACCCATAGAATTATTGAAAATGTGCAAAGCTGCCGGTCTGGATATGATGGCCATTGCCGATCATAACAGTGTAAGAGGAAGCCGGATTGCACTTCGCCATCAGCAGGAATATGGAATCACCTGTATACCTGCAATTGAAATAGATGCTGTATCACAGGATGTCGGCTATCATATTTTAGGATATGGAATTGATGTTCATAATCCTGTATTTGATGAAATTGAGGAGCATGCGGCTTCTCAGGAACGCGAGGCAAGCAAGCGCCGCCGCCAGCTGGTACGGGACATGGGGATCGCCTTTGATGAAAAGCGTATTCAGGAATTAAGTCCCGGCGGTATCACGACCGGTGAGGCGATTGGAGAAGCTGCTATGGAGTATGATGTGGAAAAGAAAAACCCGCTTCTGCAGCCGTATTATCCAGGGGGGGAACGCAGCGATAATCCTTTTGTGAATTTTTACTGGGATATATGCGCACCTGGGAAGCCGGCCTATGTGGAAATCTTCTATCCGAGTGTCAGCGCCATCGTGGAGCTGCTTCACCAGCAAAATGCATTGGCCATTGTGGCACATCCCGGGATGAATGCCAAAGAACAGATGGATCGCATACATGATCTGCTTCAACTCGGTGTTGACGGGTTTGAGGTGTTCAGCTCCTATCACAGTGAACAGCAGACACAGTTTTATTATGATCTGGCAAAGAGCCACGGCTTGTATATGACCTACGGAAGTGACTTCCACGGGAAGACGAAGCCTGCAGTTCACATTGGTATGTGCAGCATGGAGGAAAAAGAAAATACATGTCTGGTGCGTAAGCTGGAAACACTGCGCATATGAGAAAAAGCTGCGGTTATGCTCTCAACCGCAGCTTTTTCCATGGAAATGTCCTGACGAATGCCGCTTTTTTACGTATAATGCAGGCAGAACCAAGGCGTTCATTCTCTCATAATATCATTAGATGTCAATACCTGCACGTTCCAGTCCGCCCTGTGAAAAGTGCCAGCTTTTGATATGTCTGCCCTTGCTCAGAAGTGTCACGAAAGCCTCACCCCTCAGGGTTTCCTGTATCCTTCCCTGCATGGCTCCCTGTTTCGGTGAAGCAAGCGTGTGTCCCTTTTCACCAAACAAGCGTATGCGCAGCTCCAGAGGATATTGCTTCAGCACGATTTGCTGGTTTTTCCTGTCCTCTGTGGCACGACACCCCAGATAGGTCGCAAAGCACAGCTGTTTTTCATGAACCATCAATACGCAGATACAGCCCTGAAAGGAGCCGGTGAGAAATGGAATATGTGCCAGAGAAAAGAAAAAGCAGGAAGCAGTGTCCTCACAGTTGTTTGACTGAAACCAGGCATAAGCGGAGGGAAACGAGGTACCGCGGTCCTTCTCCATATAGCCGCTGCCATGAATCTGAAAGCAGCGATTGTTCAGTCGGATTGTTCCGCTGACGGTGTGACGCAGAGAAATGATGGAATGCACACATTCCATAGACACATAGGAAAACGGACCCATAATGGTCGGTGCATACGGGGAAGTATGCAGCGGTGTTAAGGAGCTGTGCAGCAGATCCGCCTGCAGCTGCGACAGGCGCAGTGTTACGGAATTCATAGACAGCCGGTTTCCTCTGATGTTAAGCACAAACGGATGCTGCTGTATGGTTACAGCCTTCCATGGATACTCCACATAGCGGCTTTTCTTCGTATGGGTGTCAAGAAACTGAATAAATGCGCTTTTCTTAGCATTGCTGATCTGTAATCCGAAGATGATTGCAAAGCTGATTTCTTTGGTTTGAACACGTACATACCAGCCCTCAAACCAGGGCTTGTTTCCCTTTGGCAGATGCAGTGCGAATTCCTGTTCAAGTGATGATTTCATAAGCAGCCTCCCATGTCCATTCGTATATCGCATGGAATATTGTATGTAGGAAGGATGCTTCCTATACCCATGGATTCTTCTTTACGCAAGGAACTGTTTTTGAAAGATGCTTTTCAACTTTCTACAATAATAAAGAAACTGAGATCAGGGGGATGAACACTTTCATATCTCAGGCTGAACACAGGCTGTAATCTTTTTCTGAAGGAACAGTTAGATGTTCTGCCGGCTTCTTGCTAATGTAAAAGCGGTAAAAGTAAGAAGCTGTAATTCATCCATCTATCTAGTAGAATCCAGCTTGGATAAGGACAAAATAATATCGTATGGCAGTAATCTCATAGATTAAGAGTCCCCTTTATAGTAGCCTTGATTGATTTATTCTCCGCTGAATCGTAATCAATCATAAAAAAATGTTAAAAATATACAAAAAAATGGTATTGACAACGCTTTCAGCGTGGTGCTATACTGTAGGTGCGGATAAAGAAATGACTGGATTGTAATTCTTAACTTGATTTTAGGAAGCAAGACCTATCAGTAAATCCAAATTTTTGGTATGATAACGTCTTGCTTTTTTGTGTCTTATAAACATAAGCGAAATGAGCGGGATGTGCAGAAACGGATACTGTTAAAACACAGTGCTTCATACATAAAGGTGAGGCTGTGAATTAAACAAGGAAAACAGGAGGGAAAGAAAATGGAAGTTTTATGTAGTCCGGTGAATGGCAAAGCTACTATGCTGGAGAATGTACATGATGAAATGTTCTCGGAAAAAATGCTGGGAGACGGTATCGCAGTGATACCGGATGAGAATGAATTGAGGAGTCCTGTGGAGGGAACGGTAACCATGATTTATGAAACACAGCATGCAATCGGTATTCAGACAGATTTGGGAACCGATATTCTGATACATATCGGTATTGACACCGTGCAGCTGCACGGGGTACCGTTTCAAACAAAAGCAAAGGTTGGAGATCGGGTTAAGCAGGGAGATTTGCTGACCATCGTAGACTGGGATATGATAAGAAATAAAAACATGGATGTTATTGTGCCAATTATTGTAACAAATAAAAGGGTTGATCAAATGAAAACAAATGGGGATATCAGAGTGGGGGAGCCTTTGTTTGAGATAGTGTAAGCGGGTGCTCATATGCAGATCAAGAAAATTTATAACAATAACATCGCCATGGTCAAAAACGAGGCTGGGGATGAGGTCATTCTGGTGGGAAAGGGCATTGTATTCGGTTTGAAAAAAGGGGATGAAATTCAGGCGGAAAAAGCGGAAAAGAAGTTCGAGCTGAAGGGGGAGGCGAAGCATAAATTTGAAAAAATGATTCAGGATACACCAATCGACTATATTCTGGTATCTGAGGAAATCATTGCGTATTTCAAGGAGCACAGCACAAAAGAACTGAATGACGGTATTTATGTAACACTCACCGATCATATAGCGAACACCATAGAGCGCATACGACTGGGAATAGATTTCGACATGACGATGCTGTTAAATGTGAAGTCATTGTACAGAGAGGAATATAAGCTCGCTTTACATGCAATCGAAATGCTGCGCAACGCATTTCATCTTCATATCGATGACAACGAAGCAAATTTTATAACGCTGCATATCGTCAACGCCGAGCTTACCTCCAATATGATGGAAATATATACCATTACATCCATCCTGGAAAGCATCAATACAATTGTGTTGCAGAGCTTCCAAGTCGATGTACAGGATAATTATGATTTTGACCGGTTCCTCATCCATTGCCGCTTCTTTGTGCAGCGCATTGTCAATGCGGAAGCCGGTGTGCACCAATCAACGGCAAATCAGGCAATCTTTCAGATGATGAAGGAACAGAGTGTGCAGCAGTATGCCTGTGTAAATCAAATCGCAGAGATGCTGGAAAAAAAGTATGCATACTCTGTCAATGATGAGGAAAAATTATATCTTCTGATTCATTTGAATAAATTAACGAAGGACAGCGTTTAGAAAAAGAATCCTGAATAACATACAAAAAAAGCCTGCAGAGAGCTTTTGGAATACCGGTACAGCATTGCCGGCTTACTCTTGTTTCACTGGTTTCAAAAGAGATAGCTATATGTGGTATGTACCCGTATGATATTCCGGAAAGCCTGGGGATGAACGGCACTTTCAGCGGCTTGTATGTAGTCTTCAGGTTCTGATATAAAATCAGTGAGAAAGGGATATAGAGAAGTAAGCCAAGCGATACCATCTCTATACTAGGTGAAAGACACACAGCATTGGATGGTGACGGTAGATCCGGCCAAACCTCTTAGAAAATTTATTTTCATAAAAGGAGGAAAATTTATGGCAAAGTATACAGAAATGGCCAAAGGAGTCTTGACGAATGTTGGCGGAATTGAAAATATCACATTCGTTGAGCACTGTGCGACGAGATTGAGAATTCACTATAAGAGCAAAAACAAGGTAAATGTGGAGGCCCTGAAAACGGTTGACCGTGTTGTTGGACTTGTTGAGAAAGCCGGACAGGTACAGATTATTATCGGTCCGGAGGTCAATGATGCGTATAATGAATTTCTGGATGTTTCCGGCTTCAAGGTAACGGATGAACAACCGTCTGTGGGGAATGATTCGTCCGATGATGAGCAGGAAAAGAACTTCATGTATTATTTGAATGTCTTCGGAAACAAATGTGCGGCAATCTTTATGCCGATCATTCCGGCTATGATTACCGGAGGTCTGATCCTGGCTGTTAAAAACCTGCTGGTAAACTACTTCGGTATGAGTGCGGATGGCGGAACTGCGACGCTGCTTCTGAATATCTTCACGGCTGGCTTCTCATTCTTCCCGATCTGGATCGGATACTCCTTCGCGAAATCATTGCGTATGGAACCGATTATGGGTGGTTTTTTAGGAGCTGTACTGTTTGTATGCAGTGATGCGAAGGGGCTTGATTTCCTGGGACTCAGTGTGCCAACCGTAACCTATGCAGGCAGTGTGTTCCCTATCATTCTGGGTGTGGCTGTTATGTATTTCGTTGATAAGTTCCTGAAACGCGTCATTCCGGAAATGTTTGTGTATTTCTTAAAACCAATTCTAACTATGATCATCGTTGTTCCTATAACTCTGATTGTTTTAGGACCGATTGGTACCGTGCTAAGCAACAGTGTCGGTGCCGCAATTCAGGCAGTCATGAGTGTTGCCGGCTGGATTGCAATGCCTATTCTGTCTGCCCTGTATCCGTATATGGTTATGCTTGGGCTGGATAAAGCATTTACACCGATTATGGCACAGTCCATTGCGGAAATCGGCTATGATCCATTCAATATGGTTATGGGTCTTGTATCCAATCTATGTATTGGCGACAGTGCACTTGCAGTTGCGTTCCATTTAAAAGATAAAGCGAAAAAGGGTATGATTTCATCCTTTGGTATTACAGCACTGTGCGGTGTTACAGAGCCTGCCTTCTACGGCTCCCTGATCATGCGTCCGAAATGTCTGATCGGTACTGCAATCGGTGCGGTATGCTCCGGTCTGATTGCCGGAATCTTCGGACTTCAAAACTATGTTGTCGGCGGATGTCCGGGTCTGTTATCCTTCTTCTATTTCCTGCCCGCAGATGGTTCTACGGGGAATATCATCCTATATTTTGCAGTAGCGGTTGTTGCGATTGTCGTATCCTTTGTGGCGACCAGCTACATTCTTAAAAAAACAGATACTGTGAAAGAATAGAGTAAGAAAAGACTTTGACGAAACTGTATTTGTTGAAGTCTTTCTTTCAAATGAAACAAACAAAGGAACGAAGAACACGGAGGTAAGAAAATGAAGGTACTCGTCGGAGAGTTTGTCACAGAATCAAATGCTAATATTCCCACTATATGTACGATAAAGCAGTATGATATCGGACTTGGTGAGGATTGTATTCAGAAAATGGGAATCCGTGAAGTTTTTGAAAGGAACGATGTCACGCTGATACCCAGTATATATGCAAATGCCGGAGCTGCCGGTGTTGTAGAGAAAAGCGCATTTACGTATATCGAGCATGTGTTTATCGATACGCTAAAAAAGAATTTGCATGAAATTGACGGTATTTTCCTGATGCTGCATGGTGCCAGTGAGGTGGAGGCACTGGGGTCCGGAGATCATCATATTTTAAAGGAGCTGCGTAAACTTGCCGGTCCGTATTTACCGATTGCGATTGTATGTGATCCGCATGGAAATTTATGCAAGGAATATGCAGAATCGGCAACCATCCTGCGAAGCTATCGCGAGTCTCCGCATACGGATGCTGATGAAACAATGGAAAAGGTAGCGGAAATGCTATGTGGGCTGTTGAAAAAACGGCGTAATATTCATGCGGTATACCGCAAGCTTCCTTTGATTCTGGGGGGAGAACAAAGCGTATCTGCGGATGAGCCGGTCTTATCAATCAACCGGTATATGGATGAACTGGAGAAGGACGATCGTATCTTAAGCTGTTCCTGGCATGTTGGCTATATCCGTCATGATTGTGATGTCGCAGGCTGCGGTATCATTGTTGTTCCATACAGTGAGCAGGATTTGCCTTATGCACAGGAGGCTGCGGATCGTCTGGCTGTCTATGTATGGGAAAAGCGTCATGAGTTTTATTATACAGGCTTAACAGCTTCGCCTTCCAAAGCGTTGCAGATGGCACTGGATGTTCAGGATAAGCCGGTGTTTCTCACGGATTCCGGTGATAATGTAACATCGGGTGCAACCGGATGGAATACCGGTATACTGCGTCAGGTGCTGCAAACGGAAACGACAAAAAAATTTTTATTTGCGACCATATGCGATCCTGCCGCATACCAGACACTGTCCGCATGTAAAACAGGGGAGGAGCTTTCCTTTACTCTGGGTGTAGGCTTTGATGAGCTGAGCAGTGCTGTGGAGCTGGATGCTGTTGTGAAAAGCAGTGGAAAGCTGACAGGCTTTATGATGCATGATCATACCTCTGTTTTCGGACACTGTGTCAATGTTCATGTAAAGGGAACTTCGATCGATATCATGGTTGCGGATACCGGTTGGGCAGTTTGTGAGCTGCATCAGTTTGTCAGTGTAGGCATTGATGTCGATGCGTATGATGTTATCGTCGTAAAGCAGGGGTATATTTTTCCCGATTTCAAAGCAAAGGGGAAGCTTTGTGTCATGTCACTGACCGAAGGGGCAACTCTTCAGGATACTGCACGTCTGCCATTTAAACGTATCATGCGCCCTATGTTTCCAATCGATGATATCTGAAGCATACCAAACGTATATACGGATTATATGACAGGAGGAGGAAGCAGATGAAAATTTTAGCAGCTAAATTTGTATTGGAGGCAAATGCCCATGTACCGATGAAATGTGATATGGAGAATGTGGCGTTGTCTTATGGAAAGGAAGCACTGTCACACATGCAGCTTGGCAATGTGTTTGATGCAGAGGATATAGATCTCATTCCGGTAATCTGTGCGGATGCCGGATGCAGCGGAGTGATGAAAACATCTTGTTTTATGTATATTGAGCAGCGCATTCTACAGGCTGTGAAAGAACATGTAAAGGATTTGGACGGTATCTATCTTCACCTGCACGGCGCAAGCTTTGTAGAGGATATCGGTTCGGGCGAGCATCACTTGCTGCGCTGTATTCGCAGGATTACCGGTCCCTATCTGCCCATTGCGATATCCTGTGATCCGCATGGAAATCTGACAAAGGAATATGTGGAGAATGCTACCATTCTTCGCAGCTTTCGGGAGGCACCGCATACCGATATTCCGGAAACTGTACAATTTGTATGCCGTGCACTCGTTCAGGAAATCCGCGATCGGATGAATATGCGTCCTGTATACCGCAAGCTTCCATTGATACTGGGAGGAGAACAGAGTGTTTCTGCGGATGAACCGGTACATTCCATCAATCAGTTTATGAATGAACTGGAAAAGGATGAGCGGATACTGAGCTGTTCGTGGCATGTCGGATATCTGCGTCATGATGCCCCGGAAGCAGGCTGTGGGATTGTCGTGGTGCCAAGCGCACAGGACTTTCAGCAATATGCTGAAGAAGCAGCAGATCAGCTGATGAACTATGTCTGGGGTAAGCGCCATGAATTTCATTACACGGGTCTTACCAGAGAACCGCAGGAAGCATTGCAGGCGGCTCTTGATTTTTCAGGAAAGCCGGTGTTTCTCACGGATTCCGGGGATAATGTGACCTCCGGGGCGATGGGGGCTAACACATTTATATTACGGCAGGTGTTAGCTTGAGAACATCTGACAAAACGCTTTTTGTTTGCCGCAATCAATGATCCCGCAGCCTATCAGCTGCTGGAAGCACATGATGTGCAGGAGCAGGTTCATTTACGCCTCGGTATGGATATGGATGAGTGTACAGCTGCGGTGGAGCTGGATGTTACGATACTTGCGAAGGGACGGCAGGAAGGAACGCATATGTATGGGGAAGAAGGAGATTACGGAGGTCTGGTTAGCGTATCGGTAAAGGATAAGCCGATAACGATCGTTGTTACGGATAATAATCATTCCTTTGTGGAAAAGCACCAGATGGACGCATGCGGTATCGACTGGGATGATTATGATGTCATCGTTGTTAAGCAGGGATACATCCATCCGGAAATGAAGGAAAAAGGAAAGCTGTGCATCATGTCCTTAACGGATGGGGCAACCTTGCAGGATACAAAGCGGATACCGTTCAAGCTGATTATGCGTCCGATGTATCCACTGGACGATATGTAGCACATGCTCAACAGAAATGATAAACTGGAAATACGGTATGAGAAAGGAAGGAATGTATGATTAAGTTAAAAGAAGTAGAGGCACCGAAACCGGAGGAGGGGCTTATCCCTGTCATGCTGAGCGATGTAACAATGCAGAATCGGAAAGCACGTCTGCTTGAAAGCATGCAGAAGGACGGCTTTGATGCAGTAGTCGTATATGCAGATTTGGAGCATGGCAGTAATTTTGAATATCTGTGCGGTTTTCTACCGCGCTTTGAGGAAGCGTTGCTTATTCTTCATGCGAATGGCAAGGCATTTATGGTACTGGGAAATGAGAATTTAAACAAGGCGGGAAAAGCCAGAATCGAAGCAGTACCTATTCATATGCCGCATTTCTCCCTGCCGAATCAGCCGATGCAGACAGAGAAAAGTGTTGCGCAAATACTGGCATCCTGCGAGTTGGAAGATGCAGAAAAAATCGGATTGATCGGATGGAAGAATTTTACCAGCCATGTGGAGGATAATCATCTGCTGTTTGATTTGCCGTATTTTCTTGTTGAGGCACTTAAGACGGTTTGCGGAAAAGCACAGTTTACCAATGCAGCGTATCTCCTCATTGGAGAAAACGGTGTTCGGACAACCAACAATGCGAATGAGTTTGCACACTATGAATACGGGGCAGCATTGGCAGGAAACTGCATACTGAAGACCATGGATCGCCTAAAGGTCGGTAAAACGGAAATGGAAATGGCAGAAACACTTGCAGCTGACGGACAGCGTCACAGTGTTGTGACCATCATGGCTACAGGAGCCCGTTTTGAAAAAGCCAATCTGTATCCGGGTAATAAACAAATTCAGTGCGGTGATAAAATTTCCATCACCACAGGATTTAAGGGAGGATTGCAGAGTCGTGCTGGCTATGCAGTGGAATGTGCTGAGCAGCTGCCTGAGAAGGAACAGGATTATCTAAAGGCAGTCGCGATTCCTTATTTTCAGGCAGTAAAAACCTGGCTGGAAACCATTAAAATCGGGATAAACGGAAACGATTTGTATGAGGCAGTTGAGACTGTATTGCCAAAGGAGGAGTATGGCTGGACACTGAATCCGGGGCACCTGTGCGCTGATGAGGAATGGATGTCCTCACCGATCTATCCGCAGTCTGAGGAAACATTACAAAGCGGCATGCTGTTTCAGATTGATATCATTCCAAGTGTAAACGGTTATGGGGGAGTCAGCTGTGAAAGTGGAATTTTACTAGCAGATGAGCAGTTGCGAAAGGCAATCGCAAAGGAATATCCGGCTGTGTGGGAACGCATCGTGAAGCGCAGAGCATATATGCAGGAAGTGCTGGGAATCCGTATTCAGGAGGATGTGTTACCAACAAGCATGGCAACGGCATATCTCAGACCGTATCTGTTGAAGAAAGAGATGGCGCTTGCCAGTGTATGAAGAACGTCTTCTTACATCGAAAGCAAGATCATGAAACCGGAAAAGCTGCGGATGGTGGTATGTGATATTGATAATACCCTTGTTGTAAAACATCATGCGTTGACAAAAAAAGCAAAAGAAGTTATCAGAAAACTACATAAACGACACATCGTATTTGGTTTGGCATCCGGACGCTCTCTTGCAGAAGTGCGAAGATTGCTGCACCGCTGGGGATTGGAAGATGTTGATATGCTGATCTGTATGAATGGATCAACGCTTTGGGACAATCTTACGAAAGAGGAAGAAACATACTATAAACTGAAAAAGGAATGGATTCGGGAAATCATAGAAAAAATGTCCGTTTTCACTTGTAATCCCGTTATCTATCGTAATGATTGCATATATTGCAAAGAGATGGATGAGGTTGTGAAATAATCGGCTACATCAGCAGAAATGGAAGCAATTGAAGTTATGGATATGAAGGTGTTTTATCAGGAAGAAAATGCCAAAATCATGTTCCGGGTAAACGAGTAAGATATGCCGCAAATTGAAGCATATCTTACTGCTCATCCTTCTAAGGATTATCACTTTCTCATCGCAGGGTTTCCAAAGCATACGATTTGAAAAAATTCTGTGAAAAACATCAGATATCTACAGCTGAAGTTATGGCGTTTGGAGATACGACAAATGATCATACAATGCTGGAACCAAGTGGTGTAGGTGTGTGTTTGAAAAACGGCAGCGATGATACAAAGGCGATAGCAGATATCATCACAGACTATCCATGTGATGAGGACGGTTGGGCACGTTTTATGGAAATGTATGCAGAATGAAAAAGAAAGCAGAAAAACAACCCTATCTGTATTTGCGTCTTATTGAAATGCTGCTGGGTATTCTGATAACAGCAATCGGGTTATCCTGCATGATGAAATCACAGTTGGGACAGACTGCAATAACAGCTTTTACACAGAATCTAACTGCCATTACCGGTATCAAGAGTGGAACAGTACTGATTATATTCTTCATATCCTGCACAGGAGCACAGATTGTTATCCTGAAAAAGCAGTTTGCAAACATACAGTACCTTCAAATACCTCTGGCACTGCTGCAGGGAAAAATTGTGAATCTGATCTGTTATGATGTGCCCGGACTCTGTGACTGGTATCCGAAAACCTATATCGGAAAATGGCTGTGTATCTTTTCAGGTATACTCTTCTGTTCCTATGGTGTGGCTGTATTATTTCATGCCGATCTTGTTAAAAATCCATTTGAGGAACTGGCTATGGTCATATCCAGACGGCTGCGGATGGAATTTTGTATATTTCGAACCAGAATAGACATTGTTTTCATGCTGCTGAGTCTGTTTATGATTCTATGCTTCCATCTGGATTTCACGACAGTTAGAGAAGGAACATGGGTATGTATGCTCCTGTTGGGGAAATCAATGAAATATACGTTTCCTTTCGCAGCGAAAACATCGGTATATCATCGAAAAGTAAATAGGAAATACCAATATCAAGAAAACGTGACATAAACGAGTAAAATGATGCATCTAAGATGCAGGAATGGAGGCTACTATGCAAAATATAGAAAAACAAAAATTTTTATGGGGCAGTGCCACAGCAGCGTATCAATGTGAGGGAGCATGGGATGCGGATGGAAAAGGCTTAGGGGAATGGGATGTATTTTCCCATGGTAACCCGTTGAATATCAATGGTGCTACAGGGGATGTATCCTGTGATTTTTACCATCACTATAAGGAAGATATTGATATGCTGAAGGCAGGAGGACAGAATACATACCGGTTTTCCATCTCCTGGGCAAGAATCCTTCCGAATGGAAGAGGTGCTGTAAATCAGGGGGGGATAGATTTCTATAACAGGGTTATTGACTACTGTCTGAAACAGGGTGTGGAGCCGAATGTGACCTTGTTTCATTATGATTTACCGGAAGCAATTGCAAAGGAAGGCGGCTGGGAAAATCGTGCCATCGTAGATGCGTTTGCAGAATATGCAAGGGTCTGCTTTACCGCCTTTGGTGACCGTGTAAAGCTGTGGGTCACGATCAATGAACCGAAATACTATGCATATTGCAGTCATATGGTAGGGAATTATCCTCCCAATCACCGTCATGATTTTAACCGCTATTTTACGACGGTCTATCATGAAGCAGTCGCCAGTGCGAAAGCAGTGGCAATCTACCATTCGCTGAAGCTGAACGGGTCAATCGGTATTGTGCATGATTCCAGTAATGTGGAGGTAGCACCGGATACGAAGGAAAAAGAACGTGTTCATATGATTGCGGATCTGTTTTATAACCGTATCATATTAGACACCGCATGCAAGGGAGAATTTCCGGGCGCACTGATTTCTTTGTTGCGGGAGTATGGAATCGATACCAGCTATATTAAGTTTGAGGATATGCTGGTATTCCTACAGGGGAAAGTGGATTTCCTTGGGTTGAACGTATACAATCGCTTTTATATTACGGACTACTCAGCAGGGGAAACGGAGGTCTTCCATAACAATAAGGGGGCAGGCTCCAATGCAAAAGAGGGAATCCGTATCAGGGACTGGTATGAAACAGCGATCGATCCAAATACAAAACGGAATCTATGGGGAAGGGAAATCTATCCGAAGTGCATGTATAACACATTGATGGAAATTAAAGAACGCTATGGGGATATTCCTGTGTATATCACAGAGAATGGTCATGGCTGTTATGAAAAACCAAACGATGAAGGCTATGTGGAGGATGATGAGCGTATCGAAATGATGCAGGGATATATTGACTATATGTTGAAAGCGATGGAAGACGGCTGCAATGTAAGGGGGTACTATGCCTGGTCTACGATGGATTTATACAGCTGGGTTAACGGTTATGAAAAGCGTTACGGGCTTGTACGGGTGGATTTTGATGATCACAACAGGCGATATCCGAAAAAGAGCTATTACTGGTTCAAAAAGCTGATTGAAGATTATCGGAAAGCAGAAGAGGAATAATCAGCCTGTATGCTTTGAATTTTACATGAATACTGTCATACTTGTTTTGAAAAAGAACATGTGAAGCATGAAATCAGATCACAGAGCAAGGCATATCAGGAAAGATGGTAGCGTCTTGCTTTTTGATATATGCATGAAATAAAAGAGGTGTTTATATGCTGCTTACACAGATTTTGAAAAGAGGAGAACATTTTTCAAACATAGACAACATCATTGCATCCTATATATTGGAAAAAGGGGAGGAGCTGAATACTGAGACAGTACGCTCCATTGCAGAAAATACATATGTTTCACCAGCTACTGTGATGCGTTTTTTTCAAAGACTGGGCTATAACGGATATCGCACATTCAAAAAGGACTTTTTGGAGGAGATAACATATTTTTCTTCGCATTTTCAGAATATCGATCCCAATCTTCCCTTCCTGCCGCAGGATGATGGAAAGGTGAGAACCAATAAACTGGCTGCTTTGTTTAAGGAAACCATTGATGATGTCTTGGCGCTGACGGATTACGCAATGCTGCAGAGAGCATATCACATGATTGCAAAGGCGAAGCTCATTTATGTATACAGTGCAGGGATACAAATCGGGCTATGTGAAATTTTCAAGGACAAAATGATAAAGATAGGAAAGACTGTCATTGTATCGAATGTTATAGATGAACTATACTACAGTGCCTGCTTTACACAAAGGGACGCTGCATTTATCCTAGTATCCTATTCCGGAGAAACAAAAACCATTTTAGAGGTTGCCGCAAAATTAAAAGAACGCAGTATCTCATGGATTGCTATTACCTCTTATGGTAATAATACGCTTTCGAAATATTCGGATTGCTGCTTGTACGTATCAACACGGGAAAAGATAAATGCCAAAATCGGTGATTTTAGTTTCAATATCTCTGTACTGTTTCTGATGGATGTTTTATACTCCTATTACTTTGCTTCAGACTATTTTGGAAATTATCAGAGCAGACGAAACTACCTAACAGGCTTTGAACAGAATCGAGGGAATATGAAGAAATCGATTAAAAATCCTATATTGATAGATGATAAGTAAGTGGAAACGATACAGTGTTTCGCAGGTGTAAGGGAGATAAAGTGTTTTTTTAGTACAGTGTTTTTATATCCGGTATCAGCCTTGTGCTTGATGACGCAGGAAGGTATCATATGCTTACAAAAGAGAGGAGGATGTATTATGAAACAGTATTGTGAAAGCTTTCCAAAGAATTTTTTATGGGGTGGTGCTACTGCGGCCAATCAGTTGGAGGGAGGCTTCCGGGAAGGAGGAAAAGGACTTTCCACTGCGGATATGACACCGTTTCGAGAGGAGGCTGTAAAGGAGCACAGGCCTGTTATGGATGCTTCCTATGAAGAAATCAAAAAGTACAGAACAGATGGTTTCTGTGGAAACTTTCCAAAACACAGAGGGAATGACTTTTATCATCATTGGAAAGAGGACATCGCATTATTCGCAGAGATGGGGTTTCGCTGCTATCGGATGTCAATTGCATGGACAAGGATATTTCCGACAGGCTTTGAAGCCGAACCAAATGAGGAAGGACTTCTGTTTTATGATGACGTATTTGATGAATGCAGGAAGTATCATATGCAACCGATTGTAACGGTTTCACATTATGAAATGCCAATAGAAATAACCTTGAATCTAAATGGATGGGAAAGCCGGAAAACTATAGACCTGTATTTGAAATATTGTGAAACGATATTCAAAAGATATAAGAACAAGGTGAAGATGTGGATCCCATTTAATGAAATGAATCAAATGACGACAGTACCCTATGTAGGCGGCGGTTTGTTATTGGAGAAAGCAAAAACAGATAACCTGTTGGAGGTGGAGTATCAGGCGATTCACCATCAGCTTGTTGCAAGTGCAATGGCGGTGAAGTTATGCAAAAAAATTATAAAGAATGCAAGAATAGGAAGTATGATTGCTGTTATAGACCCATATCCGGAAACCTGTCATCCTTTGGATGTACTAGAGGCATTGAAGGAAAATCAATTAAATATGTTTTATCTGGATGTGACTGTGCGGGGCTATTATCCATCTTATATGGCAAGATATTTTCAAGAGCATGATATCCATATAGACATGGAGGAAGAGGATGAAGAAATATTACAGGGAGGCAAAGTTGATTTTATAGCTTTTAGTTATTATATGAGCTATATTGCTTCTCATAAGAGGAAGCAGAATGAAAGCAAAAACAGTGTCATCATGGTGGATAAGGTGAACCCTTATCTGGAAGTTAGTGACTGGCGCTGGCCTATTGATTCCGTTGGACTGAGAATCGTATTGAATAAGCTCTATGACCGGTATCAGCTGCCAATTCTGATTGCGGAAAATGGACTTGGCGCAGATGATGTTGTGAGCGAGGATGGATTGATTCATGATGCATACCGAATTGAGTATTTAAGAAAGCATATCATAGCAGTTAAAGAAGCAATGAGAGACGGCGTCGATGTTATTGGCTATACGATGTGGGGGCCGATTGATATCGTATCGCAGGGAACCTGTGAAATGAAGAAACGCTATGGCTTTATATATGTAGATGCGGATAATTATGGTAACGGAAGCTATAAGCGCTTACGGAAAGATTCTTTTTACTGGTACTCCCGTGTGATAGCATCAAACGCAGAGGAGCTGTAGGTGTGTGCGCAAAATACTGCTGAGGACTCAGGATATCCCTTTTGTTTCTGTGCTTTCATCAGCATGGAAGAAACGCTTACAGAATAAGGGGAGTGAAAGGGTAGAAATGCCGATTGCCAAATTTAAATGAAAGGAATTTACATAGGGAATCGCTTCTTAGCTGTTTGGTAATGAAATCAAAAAAAGGAGAATTCATTAGAATCTCCTTTTTATAAACACCCTAAGGTAAGAAAAACGAGTGCATGCAGCCTTTTGTTACCTGATTTCTCCGTTTAATCGGCAGATATCTGATACAATTGTGCGTATTTGTTCTTGAGATATTCGATGTAATACTTCGGATCAAAGGACTCCCCGCATACATCCATCATCAGCTCATCCGCATCCTTGAAGGCACCGTACTGATGAATATTCTCCTTCAGCCAGCCGCTGATTTTTTCAAAGGCACCGCTGCGCAGTGCTTCCTCCACATCCATATCCTGTTCCATCTGATGATAGAACTGAGCCGCAAATGCGCTTCCCAGCGCATAAGTAGGGAAATAGCCCAGCAGAGCACCGCCCCAGTGCATATCCTGTAAAATACCGTCCCGGTCATGCTCTGGACGGATTCCCAGATATTCCTCATATTTATCGTTCCACATCGTATCCAGATTGTCATAATCTGCAGTGCCGTTGAAGATTTCCTTCTCCAGCTCATAGCGGATCAGAATATGGATCGGGTAGGTCAGCTCATCCGCTTCCGTACGAATAAAGGAAGGTCGTGATACATTGATCATCCGCATGAAATCATCCAGAGAAACATCCTGTAGCTGCTTTGGAAAATGCTGTTGGAGCTTTGGATAATTCACTTCCCAGAATGCACGGTTTCTTCCGATGTGATTTTCCATAAAACGTGACTGTGATTCATGCATGGCTGTACCAATTCCGCTGAACAGGGAGGTTCCCTCATATGCTTCCTTTACCTGCAGGCCGTATTGTGCATGCCCGTATTCGTGAATGGTTGAGAAAATCGCAGACATCACATTGTGTTCATGATAATGCGTGGTAATGCGTGCCTCATGCGCTGAGAAGAAGTCCGTGAACGGATGCTCCGTTGTTGTCATATAGCATTCCCTGTCATTAACCTTCATATAGTCCATGAGCTCCTGCATAAAGGCCTCCTGTTCCTTGATATCAAAGGCTGTAAACAGCAGGGAATCGTCAATCGGTGTTCCCTCCTTCAGGAGCTTTTGCAGAAACGGAAGCAGTTTCTTTCGAATGGCATCGAAGAAGCGGTCATAATATGCAATATCGGTGTTGATCTGATAGCTGTCCAGCATAAAATCATAATCGCTTTTCTTATCTGTGACATAGGACAGAATCTCCTTCTGCTTTTCTATGACGCTGATCAGATGCGGCTTAAACAGCTGATAATCATCCTGTTCCTTTGCCTCATGCCATGCGGCCTCACTGTCTGCGATGGTTCTGCGATACTCCACGTACACCTCTCTTGGCAGTACACGCAGCTCATTCAGCTCGCGCAACAGCAGCTGCAGCTCTTTCTTACGCTCTGCACTTACATTCTCCTGCCTTGCCAGCTCTTCGATCCTTTGGATACTTTCCTTGTCCGCCATTTGATCGAAGGCTTCTCCCGACAGGATCGCCGTCATGCGGTTGCGGTAGGGAATGCCGTTTTTCGGAGCAATCGTGGCCTGGTCATAATACATTGTGCTCAGTGCCATCTGATAGGCATTCTTTTTTTCTTTATACTCATGAAAAAATGCTTCAAAATCCATGTTATCACCTCTGTAATGTATTGTATCACAGCTGAAGAAGAAACGTAACTGTTCCCGATAAAAAGATGGAAGGGACAAATGTGCAGCTGGATACCATCCAATGGCATCGGGGTGTGTCTGCTTCCCTTCTTACCGGCCATGCAGAATCCTCATCTGTCAGCCTGCGTTTAGAAAAAACCTTGTCTTCAAACGCGGATGCCTGTTGACGAAAATATATGGAAATGGTATGATGAGCGTGGAAATAAGGGAGCTTGTAGACAGGCTGAGAGGAAGTTGTGAACTTCGACCGATTACCTGATTTGGATAATGCCAACGTAGGGACTGCAGATATAACGCGGGTTATGCATACATGGCATAGCCCTTTTTTCATTATAAAAGGAGGCGCAGCATATGAAGGGGTACATATTTGATCTGGATGGCACGCTGGTGGACTCCATGTGGGTTTGGGAGGATCTGGCAGCGGTCTATCTTCAGACAAAGGGTATCAAAGCAGAGGAAAATCTCAGTAAAGAGCTGCAGCTGATGACGATGACAGATGCTATCCGGTATCTGAAGGAGAAGTATGTGATACAGGATTCCCTGGCACAGATGCGTACTGAGGTTTATGCAATCGTACGGCGACGCTACAGGCAGGAGGTTGCTGCCAAGAAGGGGGCCGGGGCCTGTCTGGAAAGACTGCATACACAGGGGATGCGTATAGGCGTTTTGACGGCATGTGAACGGGTTTGCGCGGAAGAGGTCCTGAAACGAAACGGTCTGCTGGAATATATGAACTTTGTCGCAAGCTGTGAGGAGCTCCCCTATGATAAGCAGGACGGACGTCTGTTTGAGCTTATGCCTGCCATGCTGCATACGGATAAGGCAGAAACGATGTTTGTAGAGGATGCTCTGCATGCCGTTCAGACATTGAAGACGCATGGCTTTCACGTGACAGCGGTATATGATGCAGCCAGTAAAGCGCACTGGAAAGAAATCTGCATGCAGGCCGATGCTGCCTTCCTGTCGCTGGATGATTTGAAAGGAGAATGAGCATGAAAACTGTTGTAACAATTGCCGGCACTGACCCTACAGGGGGAGCCGGTGCACAGGCTGATTTAAAAACCTTTATGGCACATGAGGTATACGGTATGAGTATCCTGACAGCCCTGGTTGCACAGAATACAACCGGTGTGACTTCGATCATGAATGTAACACCGAAGTTTTTAAAGAAACAATTTGACTGTGTCTTTACGGATATCCGTCCGGATGCGGTAAAAATCGGCATGGTTTCCCAACCGGAGCTGATTGCCGTCATTGTGGAAAAGCTGAAGCAGTATGCAGTGGAGCGCATTGTCGTTGATCCGGTTATGGTCAGCACCAGCGGCTCCCGTCTGCTGGAGGATACAGCGCTGGAGCTGTTGCAAACAAAGCTGCTTCCTCTTGCCGATATCATAACACCGAATCTTCCGGAGGCTGAGGCTTTAAGCGGTATACGGATATGCAATCATCAGGATATGAGGAAGGCTGCTGTCATGATTGCGCAGGACTATGACGGATACATTCTGATAAAGGGCGGGCATTCCATGAACCGTGCCGATGATTTGCTGGTACATAAGGATGAGGCTCACTGGCTCTCCAGTGAAAAAATCGATAATCCAAACACCCATGGAACCGGCTGTACGCTGTCCAGCGCCATTGCCGGCAATCTGGCACTGGGATATGATATGATCAGTGCAGTGGAAAGAGCCAAGGCTTTTATCAGCGGTGCATTACGCGATGGTCTTGATCTGGGACAGGGCAGTGGACCATTGAATCACTGCTGGAATATCAAACAGAAGCAGCCGTTGTAGAAGGTGCCCTTGAAAAGATGTACATAAAAGCATTTGTTATTTCAGTATGTGTGATGCTGGTGTGATATATTTTTTTGATGAAGTTTCCATACAGTCTAAAAAACCATTCATTTAGGAAAATGATGCAATTTTTTCATGCAGATGTGGTATGATATAGGAAGAAAGAGCTTCTCAAAAATACAGGGATTTTGATGCTGCATTCTGCCATTTTAAAGAAGCCTGAAATCAGAAACGGGGTTGTTGTATGAAAAGCGGTAAGGAGATTCTGGCTGAGTTTCAGCTGGATCCATGGATGCTGTATGATACCATAGTCAATAGTACGGATGATTATATTTACCTTGTGAACATGCAGGAGGATCGTGCTTTAATTTCTGAAAATATGCTGCAGGATTTTGACCTTCCCGATCTCATTGTCCCTGGATTGATTCCGTTGTGGGGGGATCTGGTTCATGAACGTGACAGACAGCGATTTGATGATTCCATTACGGCTATGCTGAACGGAGAAACTGATGAGCATAATGTGGAATATCAGGTGCGCAATCGTAAGCATGAATATATCTGGGTTATCTGCAGAGGACTTTTAAAACGCAATGACCGAGGAGAGCCGATTTTTTTCGCCGGAATCGTATCCAATCTGGAGAATAAGGGAAAAATAGATTCCATCACCGGACTGTTTACCCAGACAGCCTGTGAAAATTCTGTAACACAGCTGCTGGAGCATAAGAGAAACGGCGGGATCCTCCTGCTTGGTCTTGATGATTTTTCCCATATTAATGAATTGAACGATCATATTTTCGGGGATGCTGTCCTGCGTCAGTTTTCCCAGACGATGCAGCGTCTTCTTCCCGCGTCGGCACGCATGTATCGATTTGACGGAGATGAATTTGCCATCGTATATGAACAGGCAACGCGCAAGCAGGTGCGGGAGTTATATAAAATCATCCACGCATACTGCAACAGACGGCACTTTATTGATGATATCGGCTATTTCTGTACGGTGTCGGGTGGAATTGCGATGTTCTGGGAGGATGGCGACAATTTCCTGGATTTAATCAAGTATGCGGATAATGCTCTGGAAGCCAGTAAATACCGCGGAAAGAATCAGTGTACACAGTTTTCACATGAGCTAGTACAGATCAAACGCCGCCGCTTATCCATTGCGAATCAGTTGCAGAGCAGTGTTTTGCGGGGTATGCAGGATTTCTACCTCGTATATCAGCCCCTGATCAATGCTTCCAGTATGAAGGTGGAGGGGGCAGAGGCTTTGCTGCGCTGGTCCAGCAGTGAATATGGAAATGTTCGCCCGGATGAGTTTATTCCCATTCTGGAATCTGCCGGTCTGATTCATCAGGCAGGGAAATGGGTGTTTCAGGAGGCTGTTCATACGTGTAAGGAGTGGGTGAAGGAAAATCCGGGTTTTGTGATGAACGTGAACTTTTCCTATATACAGATGCTGAATGAGGATCTTCTGCCCTTTATCCGCAGGACCCTGAAGCAGGCGGATTTATCTGCAAAGCATATCGTCATTGAGCTTACGGAGAGCTGCTTTGTGACCGAAATGGATGCGCTGAAGCGCTCCTTCCAGCAGCTGCGGGAAATGGGGATTCGCATCGCGATCGATGATTTTGGTACCGGCTATTCCTCCCTGGGCATGCTGTCGCAGATGCCGGCGGATATCGTTAAAATTGATCGGCTGTTTATTTCATCGATTCATGAAAATTCTTTTCATCAAAGCTTTATCAATGCTGTAATTCAGCTGTGCCACAGTGTCGGCATACGGGTTTGTGTTGAGGGTGTTGAGGAGCAGGAGGAATTGAAGGTTGTACGGGATATCCAGGCAGATAATATACAGGGCTTTTATTTTTCAAGACCTGTGGAAAAGCGTACCTTCCATGATCGATTCCTTGATCTGCAAATGGTATTGTAAGGAATCGTGAATCAACTGGTGTCCATTAATATGCTGCGTGGCGGCAGTATCTGATGGACCTTTTTTATGTCTGATCGATGTAAATTGAGCGTGATGAAAGAAGCCTGTTCATTATCAATTCCGATACAGAGAAAAATGCAGGGGATTTTAAGACTTTATGCAGCTTTCAGATAGAGTTCAAGGCTTATGAGGTTCTCTATATTAAATTATGATAGAAACTTGAAATTTGATAAGGCAAGATACAATTACATAAATGAAGATTATGCAATATTGATACTACAAATGTGCTTCTATTCCTTATTTAATGTATTCTTATTGAGCTGTGTTTAAGATACATGTGAATGCGTTTACTCCCATCACTTTTTTACTTGATCCGTACTTCAGATGGAATTGTTTCCCGTCTGGTTTTTTGTTATACTTTATAAAAGCATGCAACCTTTCCGGTTGTCGTATGGTATTAAGGATGGAGGGAACAGCTTGGGTATTTCTATAGAAACAGGTGATGCGGAGACTGTCTTGGAAACCTATGGATTGATGGTATATAAGCTTGCTCTTTCGCAGACGCGCAATCGCAGTGATGCGCAGGATGTCTTTCAGGAGGTATTCCTGCGGCTTATGAAGAACAAAAAGCCGTTTGCCAGTGAAGAACATTTGAAGGCGTGGCTGCTGCGTGTCACAATCAATTGCAGTAAAAAGTTTTTTATGAGCTCATGGTACAGGAAGACGGAGGAGCTTGTAGTGGATATCCCCTTCGAGGAGGAACAAAACAGTGAGCTGTACTATGCGGTATTAAAGCTTCCGCTGAAATACCGTACCGTGATCCATCTGTTTTATTACGAACAGTATTCCGTTGCACAGATTGCACAATATTTAAAACGTAATGAATCAACGGTTAAATCCCAGCTGAAGCGGGGAAGAGAAATGCTGAAAGGAGTGCTGCGTGATGACACAGAAGAACAATGAATATAAGAGCATTATGGATCATGTGGAAATTCCGGAGGATGTATGGAATCAGACGCTTGAACGGATGCAGAGCGCAGGACAGCCACATGGCATACTGCTATGGAAAAAAGCCGCTGTCTTGTGTGTGCTTCTGGTGATCTGCGGCATTTCCATGTTCACTGCAGTGCAGCTGAAAAAGGATAGCGGGCCGGTGTTTATAAGTGCCTTGCAGGAAGATAGTGAATTTTCCTATGTAGAGCTCGAGGAAGGTGTTTTAACCTTTGATAAAACAGAGAAAATTAGTAATTTGCAGGTGCAGACCGGCAGCATAGAGGGAAAGCGAACACCGATTTCATGGCATACGCTGGAGGAGCTGCTCTCAACGAAGGTGGGTATATCACCACTACCAAGGGGGTTTACAAAAGCAAAGGAAGAGGCTGTGCAGGCAAAGGAAAAGGATGGAAAAGCGGAGCTGTTTGCCGAGCTGAGCTATGAAAAGGAACAGGCGTTTATCCGGCTTCAAGTGGAGCAGGGGACAGGAGCGATTGTTGAAAGACAGAATTCACAGCTCAATGGAATCGGTCTGTATACTGCTATGCAAAAAAGCGGAGTTACGGACAGAAGCCGGCAGTATCTGGCGCAATATTCCAAGCATGGAGTCATATATACGCTGCAAAGCAGCGGTATATCACAGAAGGAATTTATAACGATTCTGTACAATTTAACAAAATAAAGAGGATCGGACATGGGAAACGTTGCATCCGTTGGAAATAAGCCAAAAGCTACCATCAGCTATCACATGCCAGGATAGAATTTCCGGGCTTACTTGTGAGGAGCTGTGATGAGTAATGAAGGATAAAGATAGGAGAAGTGCTGCTATTGATTGTGTCTTTCATTTCCTGCTCGAATGCAAAGAGGGTCTCTATGTGAATTTTTGCTTTTATGCTCTGTATTCAAAAGCGTATGGAAACGTATTGCATATAAAAAGTTTGATGTGTTTGGGAATAGCCAGATTCTGTTGTATTCGATAAGGCTTGAAAGGTCTTGGTGCTATGAAAGCTGAAGCCTGTAAAAACGTAAATTTAAAAAAATTAAAAAAATGCAACCTTTTGGAGGATATAGAGGTATATAAGGTGAAAAGGAAAGAGAGGTAATGGGAATGAAACATGCTGTAAAATCATCCATGCTGATAGTTCTGGCAGCAGCGTTACTGCTTGTCAGCGGCTGCAGCGGCAAGGAAAAGGAGCCGGCAGGCCTTGCGGATAACAGCAGACTGGCCAGCAATATCAAACAGAAGTATAAGGAAGAGGAAAAGGTCAGCTATGCGGATCCGATGTTTAACCTTTCCAGAGATCACGTGTTTGAAAAGAAGCTGGAGTTTGATCTTGAACAATACATCAAGGATCACCCCGACATTAAAAACTTTACACAGATTGTAAATGTGTATGCGGATGCAGATTTTAAGGATAGGGTGAATCCGGTTTATGAATTTGATAAGGAATCCAATACAATTCAAATCCATCCGCCAAAGCGTCCGAAGTTCTACGTTACGGATACCGCCACCTCCTCTGTGAAAAATCGGTATGAAAGAGGAGAAAGCAGGGATTGGGGCAATGCCCGGCAATATTATATGGTGCAGTATATGGATTTGAAGACAGGGGAAATGCTGAAAAAGCCGGAGGTCACCATTTTTTCAGTGAAGACAGAGCTTGCGACTCCGAATGTGGAATTTTCTGTCAGTGATGATGGGACTCCGCAGCTGCGTTGGGATGCTGTTGCGGGGGCGGATCAATACATGGTGTTCTATTACAACTATGATATGAAGAACAATTTCACTGATACACAGCTGAGCGAGAAGCTCATTACAAATAAAACCGAATGGAAGGCAGAAAATGACAGGGATGGCCTGCTGGTTAACAAGGATTTCAATATGACGAAGCTGTTCAGCTCTGAGGATGATGTCACAGCCGGTGATGCAAAGAAAGCAGAATTGAAGACTACGACCAAGGTATGGGGTGTGATTGCGATGAATGACAAGGGAACCTCACGTATTTCCGAGACCTTCAACGGGAACGATATCGCCTCGTTGCTGCCGTATCGGGAGGCACTGGCGAAAAATAAGTCGGATAAGGTTTCCAAATACGCTGATAGGGAGGTTGGATTGCTGCCATCCTATCGCTGGATTGTCATGTGTGACGGTAAGCTGTCACAGCGGCTGATAACATATGATATCGATAAGGCTGAGCTGAAAAACGGCAGCTTTGGAATCACAGATGATGAAGGTAATATCACCGGTACAAAGAAAATCGATTATCTGGATATTCCGTATACCATCGATGGAACAGCCTTTCAGGACATGGCGAGAATTTTCTATGTGAATAAAAAAACCTATTCGCAGGAGCTGAAGAAGCTGAAGGATCGTCAGGATTCCCTGCGCAGCAAGGGGGGCTCATTGAAATCAGAAAGCAATATGCAGGATGCCAAAGCCGCAGATGATATGGAAAAGGATGCTAAGCTGGATGCGTCAATCAGTGAGCATGTGTACGCCAACAGTGCACTGGGAGAATATCTCGCAGTGAACATGCTGAATGGAAATACCCGTGTTTCTTTGAATGACTTCAGGGAAAGCAGTGACCGCAATTATCTGGTGGATGCATGGAATGAGGCAGTTTATCAGAATCCGCTCATCCTGGGGGTGCGCTCCATATCGCTTGATACGAATACGAATGATTTGCTGATTCAATACGATATGACACGGGAGGAAATAAAAGAGAAGCAGGAGGCGATTCAGGCAGAGGTAAAGAAGGTCGCGAAGGAAATCATCAAGGATGGGATGAGCAATCTGAAGAAAGAAATTGCAATCAATGATTATCTGTGCATGAGCGCGGAGTATGATAATGCAGCTCTGGAAAATGCAGAGAAAAACGACTTCAAATACGTGGATGAAAGCTTTCATGATTCCTTTAATGCCTATGGTATTCTGTTGAAGAAAAAGGGAGTATGTGCCAGCTATGCAGCCAGCTTCAAGCTGCTTGCGGATGAGGCTGGTCTGGATTCCATTGTGGTTACCGGATATCTTAACGGAAATGTCCCACATGCGTGGAATCGCGTGAATATCGATGGACAGTGGCTGACAATTGACAGCACGAATAATGACAATGAGGTTATGCGTAACGCTCTGTTCAATCTTCCTGACAAAGTCGCTAGAGGTACCTTGAGTGAGGATAAGCTGTATATGATGGATAGTGAAATTTCTGCTTATAAGGCTGATGTGGAGGATAAGGAGTATTACCATTTAAAGAAGCGTTTCTTCGACAACAAGGATGAAGTTGTGGAAAAGCTGAGCAGTGAGCTGGAGAAAGACGGTTCGACGCTGCTTCGTACAGATTATAGTCTGGAGGATGAAGCGTTCAAGCAGATTGCACAGGAGGTCATGCAGAAAACAGGGGATGCTTCTTTGCAGGGGACGACTTTCCTGGGTATGATTTATTTGCAGAAGGCGAAATAGAAGAAATAAAGAGTTTTCTATTTCTGAAGAAGCAAATGAATGAGCGTTCGGATATGATATAGGTCCGACAGCTGTCATAAAGAAAAGAAGGAGACTTCGATACGATTGCGGTATATGGCGATGGTATTTGAAGTTTCTTTTTATCATTAATATGCTGATAATTAAAGCGATGGTCTTTCGTTGAAGGAGGTGAAAGAAAGCTGTATACAATAGATGGAAAAGGAATCATGAATAATTTTTAGCAGAAAAAATGTGGGCAGCCGAGGAACTCTTGATGAAAGAAGATATTGAACATGAATTTGATTTATAACATTATTATGGCGTCGATAGCAGCTATCGGATGATGGATTTCAAGTATGAAATTATCTGCTACAGTTGACGGAAGACTTTATGAAATCCGTATGAATTGATTAGAAAATGTGAACTTACATGAGTTGGAGAGTAAGAAAAAAGAATGCACCGACCTACTTATCCTGGTCTATCAATACAATCTCTGATTGTCTTATCTAGTCATGTTAGCAAAATACGATTTTTCTTAGCAATTCAACCGAAAAGCGTTTGACTCCATCCAGAAATATTTGTGAAATTTCCACAAGATTAAATCTTCTTGAAAGTAAAAAAAACACATCGACAGTTTGGTGTCAATGTGCTTTAAACCCTTTAAAATGGCGTCCCTGATAGGACTCGAACCAACTACGTTCCGCTTTGGAGGTCTTTTTTTCGCTTTTTGGCAGGTCTCCTCTTTTCTCCTGTGATCTTCAAAAAATCCATGGATAAAGGCTTTTTTGAAGATGGCCAGCACTTTTTATGTACCACCTGTTCCTTGCGATATTGCCTGATTTTAAGATGTCATGTTAGCAAACTGGATCTATGGTCTTTTTTTTATGACCGATGATTTTTATAAAACATAGTACCATACTTATGGATTTCCTTTTCATTTGGAAGTCCTTTTTTCATTTACATAGCCGGCAAAAGATCGGCTTATAGAAAGGAGTGGCAAAACGATGACAGCTGTCAGTATGAGTTCTTGTCTTGCGTTGTATGGTGAAAAGATATCAGTGTTAGATTTTGACCATCAGGGTCATGCGCCAAAAGGATGTTTTGATAGAAGCAAATATCCTTTATCTATGACGGATACGATACAATTAGTCATCAATGGTACTGGTATTGAAAAAATTTAATCTGTAGAGTTTATATATTCTTTTGTTATAGTCGATTTGATGATACAATATGTATACAAATTCGTAGCAAAATTTACGAGATGACTACAAGTATTATATTAGAAGTGATGAAAGAGTATTTGGGCTATTAGCTTCTGCAGTAATTCAAAAGGAGGAGCATTCAATGAAAAATCAATTTCAGTTTTTAATTTATAAAATCTCTAACGATAAAATGTCGATAAATGCGCTAATAAAAGATGAGATAATTTGGTTGACCCAAAAAGGAAATAACTACTCAACGTGGGGCTATGAGTGATAAACAAGTTAACAAAAAAATTGGTACTTTGGTTTACTAGATAAATTGTAATTAGTGGAGGAAATAAAGATATGATACTAGATAAAAATTATGTTAGTGTTTTTGAAAATATTAAAGAGCAAATACGGATGGCACAGCATAAAGCTTTATTGAATGCTAATAGGGAAATGATATATTTATACTGGAATATTGGGAAAATCATAGACGCTAATAGTGAATGGGGAAATAAGTTTGTTGATAATTTATCAAAAGATATAAGAAGAGAATTTCCCTCATCGAAGGGATTCTCAACAAGGAATTTAAAAAGCATGGTAAGATTCTATCGAGAATATCAGGAAGTTGAATTTGTGCAGACGGTGGCTGCACAAATTCCATGGTCACATAATTTAGAAATATTAAGAGTCAAATCAAAGGAAGAAAGGCTATGGTATATTGAAAAGACAATAGAAAATGGATGGGCTAAAAACATTTTAGCCCATCAGATTGATACAAATCTTTATATGAGACAGGTTGAGAATAAAAAAATTTCAAATTTCCAAAATAGATTGGAGGTATCACAAAGTGAATTGATTCTAGAAACTATGAAAGATCCTTATGTTTTTGACTTTTTAAATTTGCAGGAAAATATTAAAGAAAAAGATTTAGAAACTGCATTGATGAACAATATTACAAAAGTTTTACTCGAACTTGGAAAAGGATTCGCTTTCATAGGAAATCAATATCATCTTGAAATAGCAGGTGAGGATTTTTTCATAGACTTATTGTTTTATAATATTACTATAAAATGCTATGTTGTCATAGAATTGAAGATTGGACAATTCAAACCTGAATACGCAGGACAACTTAGTTTTTATTTGACCGCTGTTGATGAGACATTGAAAATAAAGTCAGATAAACCTACAATTGGCTTACTGTTATGTAGGCATAAAAACAACATCATTGCAGAATATACATTAAGAGATATGGAAAAGCCAATGGGAGTAAGCGAATACAGTGTTAATGATTATTTACCACAAGATTTAAAGGATGACTTGCCTTCCTTGGAAGAACTGATAAATACGATTGAGATTGATTTGGCTGAAAGTAAATAATATAGAATTTACTCCACTCTAACATAAGGCTGTACGATTCAATGATAGTGTACTTTCTGATTACTGTTTGAATGATAAGAAGAAAGTAAAAGGTGCGGTATCATCGTTAACAGTTTGAGCTATAGTTCATAAATATATGAATTTGGCATACTGAGGCAGATATGATAACAGTTGTATTTAGTTATATTTTGATGAAGATAAAAAAGTAAATACACAGAAACTTGATGATTCCTTTTAACGAAATGGAAAAGAAATCGATCATAAGAAAAATAAGGTGGATGTAGATGCACTGGTAAGTGCTTTGAAGGATAGTCCGAAATAGATGAAACAGCTGATAGATGCATTAAGATAAAGTTATTGAGAAATCAATAGCTTTTTTCATAATAAAGCCTATTCGTCTTTTTGATTCACTTCTAATCCTTGATTGTCATGGCTAGTCATGTTAGCAAAATACGATTTTTCTTAGCAATTCAACCGAAAAGCGTTTGACTCCATCCAGAAATATTTGTGAAATATCCACAAGAATAAATCTTCTTGAAAGTAAAAAAACACATCGACAGTTTGGTGTCAATGTGCTTAAAACCCTTTAAAATGGCGTCCCTGATTGGACTCGAACCAACTACGTTCCGCTTAGGAGGCGGACCCTCTATCCAGATGAGGTACAGGGACATTTGTGAAATATCTTGGTTTTTGTTTGAAATTGCTAGGAATAAGGCCTAAGGTGAGCGAAGGCTGAAAAGACCTGTAGTATATCCTTTTAACTGCAAGGATAACTGTAAAATATCCCGTATCCAATCAGAAACGTAATTTCTACTTGTTTCTGATTGGATACAATCTTATTATGGGATAAAAATAAATGCCGTCTTTAGTATTATACCATAATCTTTTATAATGAAAAGATGATAAACGCAAAAATTAAACGGATATAATTCGAAATAATCAGCTTCTGCATGAGAAAAGCAGAACAGTAAGAGTATACACCGTTCTGCCTGTTTTTAAACATCAGGATAGGGAATGCTGTCTCGCATTGTTTGGCTGAGGACGAAGGCCGGGAATCCATGGCAGTAAAAGCATTAGGATTTGACGTACGAGAATAGCGGATAGCGCCAGTATTGCGGTCAGGATAAGGAGTCGAAAGGATAGTAACGTGATATGAAGCAGATTATGAAATAATAGAATGGCTAATATGAATCCTGCAGTCATGCAAATGCAGATCAGCGTCCGCAAACGATTCAAGGGACGTGAGGAATGGTATACAGCCAGCATGGAAATAACTGCAACACATACATACATCATTGTAACCGCCTCATCATAGCGGATGGAAAAGCCGTCACTCATGAACTCAATAGCCAAAAAGCTGTATACAATGGCAATCGCGTTGGGTAGCGCATTGCGGAGTACGGTGGAAAGAAAATCACCATTCACTTTCCTGTGATCCGGTTCCAGCATGGTAAGGAAGGATGGAAAGGCTTCTATTGCAAGATCAATCAGGGTTATCTGAATCGGGATGAATGGAAAAGGAAGATTCATAACAATACAGAGGACTGATAGCAGGATGGAATATATGGTCTTAATAAAGAACACTCCGGCAACTCTTGTCGCGTTATTCACCACGCGGCGTCCTTCCTTCAGAATCATCGGCAAAGCTGAGAAATCGGAATCCAGCAATACAATTTGTGACATCTGCTTAACAGCATCACTCCCCTGTGCGATTGCAATACTGCAATCCGCTTCCTTCAATGCAAGCATATCATTTACACCATCACCACTCATTGCGACTGCGTGACCCTTTTTCTGCAATGCCTGTACAAGCAGCTTTTTCTGTAACGGAGTTACCCTGCCGAATACAGCATACTGTTCAGCAAGCTGCTCAATAACGAATGGATCATCACCGATTCCACTCATATCCAGGCAGGCATTCCAGTTATGAAGTCCTGCCTGCCTGGCGATAGCGGAAACCGCAGTTATATGATCACCGGATATGATTTTGATATTCACATCCTCCTCCCGAAAAAACTGCAGCGTTTTTTCTACATGCGGACGTATGGTATCGGTAAAGATGACAGCATACAAGGGTTGGATGATTGGGAGTGGCGCATCCTTGTCGATCACCTGAGCACATCTGCCGATCACAACCATTCGCTTACCTTCTTCCATAATAGCAGAAAAGGAAGTATCCAGCTTCTCCAGCAGCTTTTCCGGCGCTCCCATAACCAGAGAACCATAGCCTTCAAAATATGCGCTGCTCCATTTGCGAAGCGAGGAAAATGGAATCCTCGCTTTCGGCTCATGTAGCGCACAGGGACTGATCTGCGCACAAAGCGCCTGATAGGTTGCATTGTTATCGTCGCTGTAGTGTAAAAAGGAGCGAATATATTCCATATCTGTTTCCGCTTCATCGCAAAGGGGAAGCAGTGCTTCCACCTTTAAATCTCCGGTGGTAATGGTTCCTGTCTTATCCAGACACAATGTGTCGACATTGGCCAGTGTTTCCAGTGAATACAGATCCTGTATAAGAACCTTATGCTTTGCCATGCGGCTTACTCCCGCCGCCAGGGATACACTGATCAAAAGAACAAGACCCTTGGGAAGCATTCCCAGCAATGCAGCGGAGCTTGTGATAACACTTTCCTGTATGGAATCTCCCCGAAATCCCCAGGCCTCCAGAAACAACAAAATACCTAAGGGAATAATTGCATAACCACTCAATCTTGTAATACGCTTCATGGCATTTAACAGCCGGGAATTAACTGCACGGACTTCCTTTACCTCACTGGCGATACGATTTGCGTAATTCTCCTCACCGACATGGATAATCCGTGCATAACATTTTCCGGATATTATGGAGCTTCCGGATAAAAGCTGATCCTTTTTGCGTTTATGAATGGGATCGGATTCACCACTTAATAAGGCTTCATTAACTTCAGCCTCTCCCTGTATAAGGACGGCATCACAGACAATTTGTTCACCGCTGGACAGAACCATGATATCATCCACAACGAGATCCTGAACATCTACACTGCATACTACACCATCCCGCATGACGGAAACCTTTTGCCGCATAAGCAGGGAAAGGTCATCTACCAGCTTCTTCGCATGCAGCTCCTGCAGAATGCCAATTACGATATTGCAGATAATCACAGCTAGAAAAAATAAATTCGACCAGGCATTTACCAGCACCAGTCCCAGTGCAATCAATATATTAAGCAGATTAAATAGGGTGCATATGTTTTCTTTGAAAATCTGCCCGTGAGTCTTCGTAATAGAATGCGATACGCTGTTTCTCTGATGATTTCTTATGCGTTCTTCTACCTGCTTCTGTGTAAGTCCTTTGATGGCTGTGTTCGTAACTTCCATTTCATCACCTAAACTTTCTTTATTGTCTATTATGGCCAATAATCGTTAAGATTCTTTTCGTATCTTCTTAAGAATGTATAAACTTTTTGTTATGTGAGAGGAAATTTATTGTTTTCTTAAAAAAAACAAAAATTAAAGTGCATAAACACAAAGTCTTTGGCAATTCTGTTATAATAAACTTGTATATATGAGGTGAGTGGAATGAATAATGATAAGAAAGCAAGGCGTCGGCATCAGAGAATCTGTGAAGTGCTCCAGGAGCAGGAGCATATGCAGGTTCTTGAGCTGTGTGAGCTGTTTCATGTCTCACCGGCAACGATTCGAAACGACCTGACAGTACTAGAAAAAAAGCAGCTGCTGAAACGTATTCCCGGTGGTGCGGTAAGTATTGGAAGAATGCCGCAAAATACTATTTTTTCTGCCAGAGAATCGCTCCATATGGATCTGAAGGATAAGATGGCCGACTACGCCGTTGCGCATCTGATCAAAGAAGGGATGAATGTGGCATTGGATGCCGGTACCACCTGCTGTGCTATTGCAAAGAAGCTGGCAGACGCATCCTGCCGCTGTACGGTTATCACCTATTCTCTTCCTGTAGCCAATGCCCTTGTTCATTGTGAGCATATAGAGGTGTTTTTAATGGCCGGACGGCTGGATAAGAAGCACGAATCGTTCCATGATGATGTGGCAGTTGAGGCAATGAAGCGAATGAACAGTGATGTATTTTTTCTTTCACCCAACGGAATCGATCCGATTGCCGGAATCACCAGCTCTGCAACCGATGAAAATATAATGAAGCGCATGATGCATGAGCATGCAGAGGAAACAATAGTTTGTGCAGATCACAGCAAGTTTTTCAAAAAGGCATTTAAAACGATCTGTCAGCTGTCAGATATCAAGGGAATTTTGAGTGACAGTAAGCTGAGCGGGGAGATACAGCAGAGATACAGCTCCATGGGTGTACGCTTGTATCTGGCAGAGAAATAAGACCGATATGAAGCTTTGGCTTCTGATGAAATGCACTGTTTCAGGAAAACAAAAAGGGAATCCGCCAATTGTGTTAACAATAGAATACGGATTCTTAAATGAGAAAGCAGCCGCAAACGTTTGCATTCCTCAGTATTCATAATCAACAGTTGCACTGCCACTTCGCACGGCATGAATATAAGGCTTTACCTTTTCTACATGGTAGGTGTTTTTCTGATAGTCCTCCAATGCCTGCCGATCATCCACCACAAGCTCCAGAACGACATCATAAGAACGCTGGGAATGCAGATAGTCAATTCCGACCTGCACCTCCCGCAGAAATGGAATCTGCTCCTTCATGGATAAGAACAATGCCTTCACTTTCTCACATTGCTCGATGGAATTATCCTTCATTTTCACAAACAGTATGTGCTTTACCATAACTTCCTTTTCCTCCTTATGATTTGAATTTTACTTCGATGCTGTACTGCTCTTTGATTTCCGGTATCATATTGAAGAATTTACGGATTGCGGATTGCGATTTTGTCGCCGCCTCACTGAGCAGCCCGTTTTCCACTGCTTCATCCGCTACCTTATCCTTCTGCTGAGTTGCAAATGCCGTATAGTCCTCAATGCTGATCGGATTGAAAATATTCTTTGTTTCATCATATACCTCTATGCTCTTCTCATCGATGATATTACTCAGAATTTCAACCTCCGGCAGTAAAACGGTTATCGTTTTTCCTTTTACATCAACCTCGGCCTGATCCATTCTCACACCGGCCTTCAGCTGTCCTGCATACGTAAGCAGAAAGCTTTTTTTTGTCAACGGGATATTCCATCCGTTTAAGGTCAGTGAATTCTCAAATTTCCCCACCTTCGTATAATTATATTCCATGACGGCAAGGTCATTGACCTCCTGCAGCTGCTGTGTCAGTGCTGTTGATGTGATTTTCGGTTCACTTTGTTTTCCTCCGAAAACGGTTCCTGCAAAGAAGATGACCGCAGCCAGTATACAGATGGCCACAACGCCGCCGATAGCTTTCTTTGTTTTTCCAAGGGTATCCAGTATTTTCATTCTCTACCTCCCGCTATAGGTAAAATTATATCATATTTGACAGATGAAGCCTATATGCGATATTCTTACATTTTTCTTTCTGCCGAACCTGTGTTTAGCCCGCAGCTTCATTATGAATGCCGGTGAAAATTTCTTATGACTTTTTTGCAGTACAAGCTTTCTTTTCCTATCTGTTCGTGATACCATAGGGATACGCATGGAGGGATCGTATGCTTTTTTCTATTAAATATGTACATAGACTAAAATGGAATGGTCTGTATCAATCATTGATGTGGAGCTGCTTTGGTATAATGTTTATGCTTCTGTATCCGGTTAGTCCGGATTTGATGACGTTTATCGGAGGCGTTATGCTGCTGTTTCAGGGTGTACCGCAGCTTATTTTATTTCTGGAGGAGGACGAGCGTTTTCTGATTTCACTACTATCCCTGGTAGAGTGTCTGCTGGTCAGCTTTCTGGGGGTGTGGATGCTGACGAATCCGGAGGAGGTTTATGACACACTGCCGGCTGTTCTGGCCTTTGTCACCTTTCTGCATGCTTTCAGCAATTTGATTATTACAGGTAGAATACGGCATCTGCAATATTCAAAATGGTGGATTGCTGCGCTTGTTACGGCTGCGAAGATGATAGCTACAGCTGCACTTGCCTTACAATTTCATTTACATAGTGAATTTATGGTTGTGGGAACCGGAATTTGTATGCTTCTCGATGCTGTTAGTGATATTTGGATGTGGAAAAAGCTGGAGGCATTGATCATTCAGGATATGGGAATATAATGTGCGGAAATCCCGCACTTTTTTTGAATCATTTTCAGAGCGTTAACTACTTCAAATTGTTCAATGCCTTTGTAATGCTGTATTCTAAACGTTTTAGAAACCCCTTTTTTAGGGGTATTTTTCGTATCTCCACTATTCTTTAAATGTGATAATATGTAGAAGTAAAGGGAAGGACAGTAACAAAACAGGCAGAAGCTGGGGGAAGAAGAGAAGTAAGGAGAGCTGAGTCATGTGTGTAAGAAGATATGAGGATAACTGGGGAGAACTGAAGGGGAAGCTGATGGAGCGGGATGTGCTGGAGGTGCTGTCGTTCAGTGCATTTGCACAGGATGAAAGCGACCTGGAGGAGAAGCTGCGCTACTGTGGAGAAAAGGATATCCACATACAGGTGAAGGATGCACGGATAACACCGGATGTGTATCTGGACATCCTGTATCTGATGAAGCGTGAGGAGAAAAAGAAGCGGGAAGAGCAGAAGAAGGCACAGTATGAGGGGATCGTAAAGGCGCTGGAAAAGAAGAAAGAGGGAGCGGGGAGCTATGGAAGACCGCGTGCAAGCCTGCCGGAGGATTTCCGGGAACAGGTGGAATACTGTCAGAAGAACCATATCCCGCTGGAGACCTACCGCAGAAGGACCTCACTGAAAAAGGCCACCTTTTATAAATATGTAAAGGTGCTGCAGAGCGAGCACGAACATACCTTTTAGCATCATAAGAAATAAAATAACAGTCGATTTACAGAAACGTATGCAATCCTGTAAACCGGCTTTTCATTTTAGCCGCTGCATTGAAAAAGAACACAGGCAGTTTCGATGCTTGAAGGAAAACCTCTATCATACAGCTTGTTTCTATAAATATAGAGATAAATATAAAGGTGAAAACACGGATGCGGTCCTTTGATGCATCATCTTTTATAAAATCAACATGGTGTTAAAATATACGGATTATACAAATGTCAAGTTTTGTGATAAAAAAGTGAAATTAACCGATAAATAAAGCGTTTTTTTGCCTTTTTTGTATTTTGATTATTATGCCAAAATGATATATTTATACATATATCAGAAGACTGTAATTCCTTGAAAGGGGGATGCTTATGGGCTGGTATCAGAAACAGAAAAGAATATATGAATCCAGACAGCAGAATCATGTACATGATCTGCCAGAGGATGAAGTGGTTCATTCAGAACCCAAGAAGGAGGATATGACTAAAATGGAAGAAAACAAAGATGCGCAGCAACCTGTAAAGCCGCAGGAAAGTGCTTCTCTGATTGGAGAACATACAGAAGTAACAGGTGATGTCAGTACGGATGATGACCTGACAATTTACGGTCGTGTAAAGGGGAATATCAAATGCAGCAAGCGTATTCAGATATATGGGAGTGTGGAAGGCGATATCCTCTGTCAGGATGCCTCTGTTATACAGGCTGAAATACATGGTAATATTGAATGCAAAGAAACACTGAAGATATCACAGGAAAGCACAGTGGAAGGAAATATCACAACGACTGCATTGGAAAACGGCGGAGCTGTTCGCGGAGATATTCATGCGGGAGGGCATATTCGCCTGAGTGAAAAATCACAGGTGAGCGGTGATATCACAGCCGCATCCATAAGTGTTGATCAGGGGGCAGTTATACAGGGCTGTGTTATGATTGGCATCCAGGATACAAACGGCGCACAAAAGGAAGCGTAAAAGAAGCCTGTTCCTGACAAGACGGTTCTTTCCTGCATTATGATGTTAGTAAAATGGAGAATACAGGTTCTATTGATGCATGCTATAGTATTGAATTCTCCATTCCTTCCTTGTATCCACAATCGAGTAAAACCTGACGAGGCTGTCAGGATTTTTTGTTGCTTTAAAGCATTCCAAAACCAAGCATGTATCTGTGGAGCAGCATATCTGTACGTTTTGACGATTTCCTGTGAGAAATGCAATGATTAAAAAAATATAAGATATGTATCAAGTTACGCTGAAAAGCTTATCGTTGGGCAGAATTTTCTGTAAAATATGGGTATGTGATGATCCATCCCCAAGATGATCACATGTATCGGAAAGGAAGAGACTGCGATGCAGTCCCCCAACGAAAAAAGACGGCATCAGTAAATGTCCGCCTTTTTTTATATTTCATAATTTATCACAGAAAGCCTGCATCGATACCTGACTGGTGTCTATTTAACGCTCCAGCTTCACGATGACCAGTGTCAGCTGACCGTCCGTATTTGCTACATTGGAATTGTAATTGACGGTAAACGGGGTTGCCTGTGTCACCTCGATTATGAAATGACTGCTGCCTTCAGCTGTGTTCTGTGGGGAACCTGTTCGTGAATAAATACCAAATTCAATATGCGGTGCTCCGTTGTAGGCCGGGGTTATCTGCATATAGCCGGCTGTAGACAGTATTGTGCTGACCTCCAGTGAGATCTGATAGAAGCCCGGCTGCAGCAGCAGGGAAGTCGTGGAGGTTGATGTGATATTGCCGGTTGTATCCGCAATGCTTTGGTATAACGGCATTGGCTGAGCATTTTCAAAGGCTCTTGCAAAATCAGCAAAGCTGGCAAAGGACTGTGTTTCAATACCGCGTGGTCCGGTTGCTCCGGTAGCCCCAATCGGACCTGTGCTTCCGGTTGGTCCTGTTGGACCGATTGCTCCATCCGCTCCGGTTGGCCCTGTTGCACCTCTTAATCCGGTAGGTCCTGTCGGTCCCTGCAATCCTCTAAGTCCCTGTGGCCCGGTCGCACCCGTTGTTCCTGTCGCTCCGGTTGCACCATCTGCCCCTGTATTCCCGGTAGCCCCGCGTGGTCCGGTAGCCCCTGTTGCTCCGGTCATGCCGGTTGCTCCGGTCGCACCCGTCGGTCCATCTCTTCCATCTAAACCGGTTGGTCCGATGTTTCCCGTCGGTCCTGTGACACCGGGGGTTCCGGTAGGTCCCGTTGGTCCGATCAATCCCTGTGGTCCAGGACTTCCGGCAGGTCCTGTTGCACCCGTCGGTCCGGTAGCGCCATTTTCACCAGTTGCCCCTGTAGCCCCTGTGATGCCGGAGGCTCCAGTATTTCCTGTAGCCCCTGTTGCTCCCCGCGGCCCGGTTGGCCCCGTAGCCCCATCTGCCCCGGTATTTCCCGTAGCTCCGGTAGGCCCCGTCGGTCCGGTTACTCCAATGCCCGGCCCTGTCGGTCCCATAGGTCCTGTCGGACCTGCAGGCCCGCGAAAGCCCCTTGGACCTCTCGGCCCCGGACAACATGTATGGGAATAGGGTTCACAGCAGGTATCTGTTGGAATGTCCTCTTGCAGAGCATGCTCATCCTCACACACTGCATAGTTGTCTGTATAATCGTCATAATATTCATCCTGATATGTCATCTTTTCACCTCATCCTGTCGGATTTCAAATACTTCCTTATCCGTTTTATCCTATGTGTACAGGGACATTCTGCACATGGCAAATGCCCAGCAGTGAAGACGGTACCAGGAAAAGTGAGGATAAAAGCTGTTGGAAATACACTTTCACCGGATATGACCTGCTGTTGTGAAGATACCCCATGTCCGATATCCGACACCGCAGAATCAAAGCACAGAGCACCCCTTCTGTTTCGTGGGGAACAAGATGGAATAATACACAATACGCTGCTTATAATACAATTCCAGCAAAATATATTCTGAAAGGAAATGAATGAGAAAGCGTTTAAAAGGCAGGTGAGGAATATCGAACCGGCACCTGCCCTCTATGTACATAACTGCATGTAATGCTTGCGCTCACTTGGGGAGATATCACGTCCTCAGCTTTTTCTCCGCTCTTGCAAGCCCGTCCTCATAGCCTTCGATTTTCGTATACAGCCGCTTCAGGGTAGCCTGCATTTCCAGCACCCTTTTTTTCAGCAGGGTACGCTGTTCCTTCAAAATATCCAGCCGTGCCTGTGTGGAGGCATCTCCCTGCTGAAACAGCTCCACGTATTCAATCAAAGCTTCAGTCGGCAGTCCCGCACTACGCATGCATTTGATGAACGCAATCCATCCCAAATCCTTTTCACCGTAATCACGGATGCCGTCGGGAGTCCGCGGAACAGCAGGAAGCAGTCCGATTCTTTCATAATAGCGAAGCGTATCTACGGAAATTTCAAACATACGGCTTACTTCGGCAATTGTCATGATTGTACTTCCTCTATAAAGTATGTATCTGTTATCATATCACACAAAGAACCAGTGACTAGCAATACCATGGTAATGAATAACCATCAGCTTCACTAAATCACTTGGAGCACGCTTTAAGTCAATATAATTATTGCAGTATTGCGAAAACTGCTAAAGAATAAAGAGTTTCATAATATAAATTTTAAAAATATCACACATTATGAATCAATATGAATCAAAATAAATTAAAATGATATAAAAAGATTGACATCCTTTCTACATACTTCTATAATAAAATTGTAAGAAGGACACAGAAAAGGAGAACATGGAATGAAAACTACTGATCCTAAGAAAAGAGCACTGCTGGACGGTCTGAAAGACGGTCTGATCGTATCCTGTCAGGTACAGAAGGATGACCCTATCTATACCGATGACATCGTAGTAAAAATGGCGGAGGCAGCCAAATGGGCAGGAGCTGTGGCAATCCGCGCGAATTCTCCGGAACAGATCAAGGCAATTAAGGATAAGGTTGATTTGCCGATGATCGGTTTATGGAAAATCTGGCATGACGATACGGATGTTTTTATCACACCGACGATGGATGCCGCAAGAGCTGTGTGGGAGGCAGGAGCGGAAATCATCGCTCTGGACTGTACATCACAGATTACACATGAAAACACACAGGCATGGGATTTGATCAAAACCGTGAAACAGGAAATTCCGGAAGCTATTATCTTTGCGGATGTTTCCAACATGGAGGAAGCAGCACGCGCTGTGGAAAACGGTGCGGATATCGTTGCACCGACGCTGTACGGCTATACAAAGGAAACAGAGCATATCGAGGGTGCGGATTACCGTATGTTTGCGGAGATGTGCCGTACCTTCCGCGATGAAGCATTCGTCATGATGGAGGGACATATCTATACGCCGGAGGATGCGATGAAGTGCATTTATCTGGGGGCGCATTCTGTTGTCGTAGGAAGTGCCATCACCCGTCCGCATCTGACTGCAAAGCGTTTTGTCGATCTGCTTGGCGGCTATCAGGATAATTGGAGAGATGCAGAAAAGGCAAAGCACTGATCTCATGATATAAGAAAGGAAGGCACAGGAGTATGAAAAAGAAAATCAGTATTGACGGCGCGCAGAATGTTGAGGTATCCAAACCGATTCCGTGCGAAAAATCACCACAGGAACAGCTTGCCATCATGGAGGCCTATACACAGGCTCACAGGGATAGTGCCGCTCTGGATAAGGCAGAACGTGAACTTCGCTGCCTGCGTACTATTTTTCCTGCTCTGTTTCGAAGCATAGAGGATGATGATCTGCTGGCCGGACGTCTGGATTTTCTGCCGATTGGCTTTGGCAGTGTGACCAGCATCGGCGGTGTTTCCCATTACTGTGTTTTCCATAAGCTGCGCTCGTTTAAGGAACAGCTCGACAGCGAGGAAGAAAAGGCCAGAGTGGATGCTCTGTATGCCTATTGGGAGGAGCATGACACCAAGGCGATATATTGTGCAGATGTTTTAAATGAGTCCACCATCGGCCGCTTTATCGATTGCTCCTATCCGCTGATGGCAACTGCACGCTTATCTGGTATGATGCTGAATTACAAAAAGCTCATGGCATATGGACTGGAGGGGCTGAAAAAGCTGATCCGCTCACAGAAGCCCAATACCTTTTTAAACAGCTGTGTGGAAAGCTTAACGCTACTGCAGGAGGTTATCGACCGTCAGATTGAGCTGGTGCGGGAAGCAAAGCTGGATGCTGCGCGCAGCCGATTGCAGGATCTGGAGCTGATGGAACGCGATCTTGCGGTAATCCGCACACAGAAGCCTGCGACCTTTCATCAGGCGCTGCAGCTGTTCTGGATTTATGCCTTAGTGGCAGGGGTTATCAATTACGGTCGCATGGATGATGTGCTGGGGCCGTATCTGCAGCGTGATCTGGAGGACGATCTGATTACGGAGGAGGAAGCGTACCGGTATCTGAAGTCTCTGTGGAAAATGATTGAGAACCGCCGTACAACGGTAAATGGACGTATCATCGTCGGCGGAGAAGGAAGAGAGCATCCAGAGGAAGGCGATACCTTTGCGCGTATCTGCCTGCGTGTCTGTCGGGATACCCGCTACGTGGAGCCGCAGTTTACGCTGCGCTTCAGTAAAAATACCCCGGCGGATATCATGGATATGGCATATGACTGCATCGGATCCGGTGCAACCTATCCGACGCTGTACAATGATGATGTCAATATTGAGGCAGTCATGTACGGCATGCGTGTATCCCGTGAGATAGCGGAGCAGTATGTTCCCTTCGGCTGTGGAGAATTCGTGATTCAGGGAAAAAGCGTCGGTACACCGAATACCCTTTTAAACCTGTTGAAGCTTCTCAATATCACCTTAAATGCAGGGATTGATCCAATGGATGGCAAGGCGAAAAACGGTCCGGTTTCCATACCGGAGTGCAGTGCGTTTACCACCTTTGATGAACTGTATGATACCTATAAGGAGCTGCTGGATTATTATTTTGACCTCAGTGTGGAGGCACAGAAGCATTCCTATGAGGTGATGAATCAGGAGGCAAGCTTTCTGTTTACCTCGATCCTGATGGATGACTGTATCACCCGTGGAAGGGCATTGCTTGACGGTGGTGTACAGATTCTGGGCGGTACCAATGAAACCTATGGAAACATCAATGCCAGTGATGCTCTGTATGCGATCCGTAAGCTGGTATATGAGGATAAGGTATACACACTACAACAGCTGCATGAGGCACAGCTCGCAGATTTTGAAGGCTATGAGCAGCTGCGAAGAGACCTGCTGCATGCAGACAAATATGGAAATGACAAGCCGGAATGCGATGCACTTGCCAATGATTTATATGAGTTTGTCGCTAAGGGAATACGGCAGCGGGGCATTGACGCGGGTCTTGGCTATTATCTGATTGTTATTTCCAATAATCAAACGAATACAGACTGGGGTCATCAGACCTTCGCCAGTCTGGATGGACGGAAAACGGATGTCTTTATGAATCCTGCGAATAATCCGCAGGGCGGCGCCGCAAAGAGCGGACCGACAGCCTGTTTGAATTCCCTAAGCAGATTTCAGGCAAAATATCATGGCGGCAGTGTGCAGAATATCAAATTCACACCGCGCATGTTCAATGAGGATCGGGATAAAATCCGAATCCTGTTTGATACGTATTTTAAGAAGGGCGGCTGCCAGCTGATGGTGACCGTTGTGGATCACGGCGTACTGGAGGATGCGCAGAAGCATCCGGAAAAGTATCCGGATCTGATTGTGCGTGTAGCCGGCTACAGTGCTGTCTTCGTGAATCTTACCAGAGATATTCAGGATGAGCTGCTGAGCAGGATGCTGTATGATTAACGTCACGAATATTGAGCGCTTTGCGACTCATGACGGTCCGGGTATTCGCACAACACTCTTTCTGAAGGGATGTCCACTGTTTTGTCCATGGTGCGCCAATCCGGAGACACAGAGTGTGAAAAGCACAATGTTTCACAATGCCGTGCGCTGTGTTGGCTGCCGGTTGTGTGAGCGGGCATGTCCGCATCAGGCCATCACGTTTGCGCAGGGAAACTTCACGTACAGGGAAGACCGCTGTCAGCGCTGCGGTGCCTGTGAACAGGTGTGTCTGCAGGATGCCATAGCATTTCAGGGAAAGGAAATGACGCTGGAAGCGATTATGGCGGAGCTGTGCAGGGATCGGGACTATTATGAAAACTCCGGCGGCGGTATCACCTTCAGCGGTGGTGAACCGTTTGTTCAGCAGGAAGCATTATGGGAGCTGCTTCGTGCCTGCAAGCAGGAGGGCTTTCATACCGCCGTGGAAACGACCGGTAACTACTCCAGCGATTTGCTGATACGCATGATGCCGCTGATTGATCTTTTTCTATTTGACTTCAAGCATCCGGATGATACCATTCTGCATACGGTTACCGGTGCGGATGGAGCTTTGATTAAGGAAAATCTGCGTTATCTTCTCAAGGTGGATCCACAGAAGGTAATTGTACGCATTCCCGTCATACCGGGGTTCAATTATGAAAAGGACACACTGGAATCCGCATTGCGATATCTGAAATCCATTGGTGTCTGCGAGGTGAATCTTCTCCCGTACCATACACTGGGAAAGGTGAAATACGAAAAGATGGGAAAACCGTATACCTTATCGAATAAAATGCTGCAAAAAGAGGATCTGATGTGTTATCTGGAATATGCCCGACAACTCGGTATGCAGGCAAATATCGGCGGATAGGGGTGCAGTTCTGTAAAAGCAGACGGCACATCATGATGCAACGCGAAAACTGCCGGAGCAAATCCGGCAGTTTTCCACAGGAGGATGTGACAGAAGAAAAATTCATGGTTTTCTTCAAAAGAAACTTTTGGTATACTGAATACGTGAAAGAGAAAGAGGGTTCGATATGTTAGCAGAAACAGCAGTGAAATATTATCATATGGGATACAACTGTGCGGAAAGCATCATTCGCGCAGGCAATGAGGTGTATGGTCTTGACCTGCATGACAGGGATATGAAGATGACAGCAGCCTTTGGCGGCGGCTTTCAGATTGGGGATGTATGCGGTGCCCTGTGCGGTGCAGCCTGTGTAGTCTCCGCTCGCTATGTGGAAACAAAGGCACACGACTGTTCTTTTCTTAGAACACTGACGCAGAAGCTGGTCATAGCATTTCAGAATAAAATGGGTTCCCGTCTTTGTGCGAAAATTAAACCGGTGTATCACAGCAAGGAAAAGAAATGTGAGCATACGGTGGAAACTGCCGCAGCCATTCTGGAGGAGGTCATCCGGGAATGGGATGAGGAAAGAAATGGCATACAGGGATAGTAAGGTATCTTTTCCGCTTTAAGGTATTCTCCTGAAATCAGCTTAATCAAAAGGATCAGGTGCATCGGCTTATCGATGTGCTTGATCTTTTACTGTTTCTAAGTATGCAGTCCTCTTCCTTTGAACAGGAATCGGATGAAGGAGAAGCTGTTTGCATTTTACTTGTCTTTTTTCAATATTGCGCATATTCTGAATATAGGAGATGATGCTTATGAAGGAAGGAACTCTCGTATATTACCTGGATGAGGGGCAGATTCATGATGGACATGTTATCGATGTGGAAACCAAACAAAACGGCTTCGTGTTCAGTATTGACAGCTATGGAGAATGCGGTGGTTTCTGCCGTATTGATTCTGCACAGATCAACCGCACGGTGTTTGAGGATTTTGAGGAAGCGAAAAAGCACTTAAGATAACATGCGGCTGTTGTACAGCCTGTCACAGCTGCTTTCAATGGGGGTGTTCCGCTTTGTCTGATTGAAAATTTCTTGGCGTATGCGGAATGTCTGACAACTGCTGCCTTTTTTTTCATGCCCGCAGCGCGGTATCATAAAGAAAAGCATACCGACGGACGGATACTACTCACACTTAGGAGAGCACAAAAAAATCAACCGATGTGTATTCACTGTGGTTGATTTTTTTGATTCATTCTTTGCAGTAGGGAAAGCAGTTATTTCCTGCCTGTCTGCTTCAATGCCTGCATGGTTTCATCAAAGGGACAAATCATATTACTCAGTCTGCTGATTTGCGCGGCCAGTGTGTATTTAGTGGAAAGGGGAATCTCCCCGCCCTTTTGAAATGTCGCAAGCTGCTCCTTTTGCACTCCTGCCGTCGCAGCTACAAAGGATAGCGGCAGCTTATATTTTTCTACCAGAACATTCAGCAGTGCCTTCACAATATCGTCATTATCCACCCTCCATGCAGGAAGGGTGATGAAATTGGATACAAACGAACAGATCATTGCCTGTTCCTGCTCTGTATGCTTTGTTACGTTTACACTGATTCCCATTGCCTGCAAAACAGCTTTCATATCAATGCCGTTTACCTCTTCCGCGGTTTGCAGGATGTCAAATAATTCCATATCATAAGCCTCGCTTTCGTAATGCTTTCGTATGCAAGTATGTGCAGGATAAACAGATATATCCAGCAGCATTCCTCTGAACGCAGTCATCTACAGTTTAGCGTAGTAGACAATAAAAATGAAGTAAAAAATACCATCGGTTTCTTAAGTTATGTTAATCGGTGACAGGAAAGTATACGGCTGAAGCTGCTTGTAAATAGAAAGAAATCAAGGATGAAAAGAAATATGGCTGCATTCATGCCTGTAAGGTACACAGAGTGCGCCGTAGGGTGAACAGAGTATCCCCCATCTGTTCATCGACCACTGAGATGGGCGTATTCTGCCTGCTTTTTAGATAAAATCCCTTTTAACGTGAAAAATAGAAAAAGTTATCAAAAATTTGCGGATTTTTTAGGAATTTGACAGATTCCATACGTATAGAAGGGGGTAAGGAGCCCTTACAGAATGGAGGACATAAAAATGTCAAATGCAATGAATCAACTCAACTACAGTAACGATCTATTTTTTAAGTACACCCTTTCCCGTGAGGATGAAGGCTCTGTGTACGCCCGCAACACCATCATTGAACGTGTTACCGGAATCAAGGTAAAGGAAAGCACCGTCCTCAATCCGAATCTGGATCCGGGCATCATCGGAAAGAAGCGCATCATTCTGGATGTGCATGTAAAGGATGAACAAAATCGTCATTTCAATATCGAGATGCAGACGACCTGTAAGGGAATAGCGGAAATGATGCGCTTTGAATTTTACGGTGCCAGAGCATTGAACAATCAGCTGAACAGCGGTAAGAAGTACAAGGATTTAAAGCCGGTATATCAGATTATTTTCATTGACGAGTATGCATGGAACAACAGAAATCTGATCAATCAGTATCAGATGCGCAATGAGCAGGGAGAGAATGAAAGCTACTATCCGCTCATCCTTCGTACCTATATTCATATGCCGGCAATCAATGACATCGTAAAGGAGAAGGAAATGCAGAGGCTGAATGACTTTGAACAGCTGGTATACCTGTTTGAAAATAATGAAAAAAATGATATACTGAAGTCAAAGGAAAGGCTGGTGAGGGTATTCATGAACAAGTATGAGGAAATGCAGAAGGATGATGAGCTGTGGTCAACGGCTATGGCGATTCAAATGGGAGAAGCACGTTACCGCAACGGCTTGCGTGACAGCTTTGAAGAGGGAAAAGCTGCCGGAAAAATGGAAGGAAAGATAGAAGGCAGGATGGAAGGAAAGATAGAAGGTAGGATAGAAGGCAAGTTGGAAGGAGAAAGGCAGCTCTTACACAAACTCATAGAAATGAAGTATCATGAGGCTTGCGCAACGTGGCTGCAGGCATTAACTGAGGAGCAGATGCATATCGTATCCACTTTACTTCTGGAATGTGATACCTTTGAGTCACTCAGAAAACGATTAAATAAATCTGACAAGAAATAAGCTGTCTGTAATTTAAGAGAAATTTTTATATGTATTTTTGAATTATTCGCATAAACACTATACTTATAAGCAATTTTATAATTGCAAAAACATTCATTTTACCTGGATATGCCACGATTGAATGAGCCTTGATATGACAATAAAACCGATAAGGGAGATAGCACATAAAAGGGTTCTTTCTAACTTTAGGGTGTTTGCAAAAGGGAGACTTCAGCTTCTATTGATAACTACAATCGTATGGAACTCTCCCTATTTCAAGTTTACCCACAATCGAGAAAGAACCCATAAAAGCTGTGTATCTCCCTTTATTCTTGCAATCTAATATTTCTCTGACTGCCTTTTCATCTCCGCTAGTCACTCTGCAAATGAGGTCATAAGAGGGATAACCATAATCTTTTTTCATTTGTCCTATTTCCTTGCGTTTAATAACTGCTGTGATTTTTTCAGTCCTCTATCCCGTCTACTGTTGATAGCGGAACGCGGTACATGACACAGTTCTGAAATTTCTCTGTCACTCATATCTTGAAAGAAATGCAACAAGATAGTACTACGCTGTTTTTCTGTTCACTCTTTCGATGCTGTACTTAATTTTTGATCAGATATACGAATTACAAAATCCAGCACTTGAAATGATACAAGTTCATGTGAATAGTCATCATTCATACTATACTCAATCCGTTTCATTTTAGGTAATTCACAAAACAGCACTTCATGCTTGAAACGTTTGGTAATCTGCCTTCTATGACTTGATAATGTGCCTTTAATAACAATTAGTAAAGAATTAAACTGTAATCTGACAATATGCTCGAAAGAAGATGTCCTCATAATTTCATCTCCCCTCTACACATGCCTAAATATATAAACTAGTTATTTCGCAGTGGAAATAATGCTTATATCTTTTTGTTAGTACAGAAACAGAACGTGAAAAAGCCCGCACAAAATAAATGGTTTGTACGGGTAAAGGAATTGCAATCTCTTTAAAAAAATAGATATTTATACCGGCTTTTAGTATTCTGATTTTTTCTTGATATATTTCATACAGAAATTTCCTTTTATAGAAGAAGTAAAGGGATTTTAAAGATTAAAATAGGTATTTACCATAGAATAAATAAAATCCCGTATCAACGATTAACAAGATGGCAATGACGATCAGAATGATATAAAAAACATTTTTAACTCCCTTTAGATTTCTGTTTTTGAATTTATCAACCCAATGAACCAGCTTATTCAGAAGATTGCATTGATTTGCAATATATACAATCACTGCCAAGCACTGACTGACTAAAAACCAAATGGTTAAAAGCAGAATGGAGATAAAAATATTATCTGTTTCGCCACTTATAAGCACCACCGCATAAAATGTAGGGTCTGTAAAAGAACTGATTGCAAATACAAAACCCGTAATAATATGTTTTAAAACATTTCCACTAACGGTTTCTTTTGTCTGATTTTCGGTTTGCTTTTTATCTATAAACAATTTTTTTGAAATCCATATCAGAATAAAAATAGAGATAGCAAATTCTAAAACTGCCCATAGGGGACTATCATCACTTGGCGTTACACTCTTTATAAAATCTATTGCAGCTACACCTAAAATCATAGCAAGCCCTACACCGACAAAAATGCTGAACCCTGCAAAAGACAAAAAAAATAAAGTGACTTTTGTTTTCTTTTCGTTGCGTAATCCCATAGATAAAAGATAAACTGCTGTTATGGGATCAATACCAAGAATGCCTAAACCGAAAGTACTGAGTATCTTGTGTATCATTATTTCTCTCCTTGTAATTTTTCAATTTTATGACGGAAAGAACTTAAATAATTTTCAATTAAGCGCAAAATCTCCCGTTGTTCTTGGATCGTCATTTCATCAAAAACCTCATTTTCAGCCTGTTCAATAGGCAAAATGTTTTCATTTATAAAATTTTGACCTTTAGAAGTCAAATAGATTTTCATTTCTCTACCATTTCCTTGATGAAATTCAATCAACCCATTTTGTTTTAATTTTTTTACAGAGGAGTTGACTGTTTGCTTGTTTAAACAAGTATATTTACAAATATCTGTCTGTGTATTACCGTTTCCCAAAATCAGCATTGCTTGTAATATAGAATACGCGCTATCGGATATACCTTGTTTGACAGCAATTTCGTGATACAGTTCATTTACTAACCGATTTAGACGGTCAAATTCCTGTAAAGTTTTATTTTGTTTATATTGCATGTTATCTCTCCTTCAAGTATGAAATCATACTTGAATTATAGTATGATTTCATACTCGTGTCAATGGATATATAGGAAATTTTATTTTCGTGTTACACACAATATGGCAATAAACTACCCCTTTATTCCTCTTGATTACCCCAAAACAGTAAAGAAAAAGTTCTGTCAAGAGCCTTGCCACCGTAGGTGGTGCTGCTTGCACTCTTAATCGGACTCTTTGTTTGCTGTATCTTCCATGAGAGGATAAAAGTTATTCGTCTTCATCTTCAAAATTCATATTTACAATGACCTTGCCTTGGCCGAATGGAGCATAAGGGTTAATGTGTTTGTTTCCCTCTGTGCTTTCTCCAAACATATCAAGGCTCTAAAACTCATCATAGTGGTCTAAAATCTTCTGAAATTTCAAATACTGGACATATTCTTTGATTGGGTAAAGGACGGACGCTGCGATGTCTTTGCCATTGATATATTCCGTGATATACTCCGTAACTGCTATAATTCATAGTCCAGCCATTCTTCCTCATTGTCAAAGTAGTTATCATAGTGCCCGTATTTTAATTCAGCGTTTAACCGTTCTTCCCCTCTGACGAACAGACAGACTTCTTTCTCTATATGAGAAGCAAATTTCCATGTGCGTGACAGCATTTCATTCGGTGTGACTTCTAACACAGCCATTATCTTTAGATACCGCAAAATCAGAGATTCAGCGTTTAATTGCATAGAAGTATTTACCATGATTTTAACCACGTTTGATAGGAAAAATATAAGAAGTCAGACCTTGTTATGCGAGGTTTACCACAAAAGCAAAATGCTCGAATAGCTTGTAAAATTGGGCTATTCGGACATTTGAGAAGATTTGAAAAGATAAGGGAAAAAGCATATATAATTTCATAATAAATACGCATTCCTTTTCCATAATAAAATACTTTGAAGACAACAGAAAAGCCATCCTGTATAAAAAAAGGGATGACTTTTCTTTTCAGGCTCTTCAGTAATCAGCATTATCTCTGTATACATGACTGTAGGTAATGTTTTAATTAACTAGGCCTTTTCCTGCATGAAGATGTGCTGATGAATGGCAATACTGTTTAAGATACACAGTAGAGATTGCTGTATTTGTATTTTTAAGTTGACAAGGTAATTCATGGAGCTGTACGGGATGGTTATAAAGTATGGTAAAATAAAAGGTGACAGGATACAATTTGGATACAAGAATTATGTATCATACAGAAAAGAGGTGATAGCATGCGGCTTCTGATTGTTGAGGATGAACGGGCCATCGCAGAGGTGATGATGCTGAATCTGAAAAGAGTCGGCTATGAATGCGAGTATGCGCAGGATGGGGAAATGGGGGTAGCAATGGTGGAGAAACAAAGCTATGATCTGGTTCTGCTGGATATTATGCTTCCGAAAATCAATGGCTATGAACTGATGGAATATCTTGCACAGCTGCAGATTCCGGTAATTTTTATCACGGCAAAGGGCAGTGTGCAGGACCGCGTAAAGGGTCTGCATATGGGAGCGGATGATTATCTTGTGAAACCGTTTGCGGTGGATGAGCTTACAGCAAGAGTGGAAAATGTGCTGCGTCGTTATCATAAAAGTATGCAGGATATCCATGTACTGGACGTCACGATTCATACAGCGACCCGTTTGGTGGAAAAGGAGAACCGCACCATCGCTTTGACAAAAAAAGAATATGAGCTGCTGCTGTATCTGGTTCAAAATAAAAATATCGCACTGTATCGGGATACGATGTATGAAAAGGTCTGGCATGAGGAGGAGTTTGAACAGACACGCACCCTGGATTTGCATATACAGCGTCTGCGCAAGAAACTGGATTGGCACAGGGTGATTCAGACCGTGTATAAAATCGGTTATATGCTGGAGGTGAAGGATGAAGTTCAGCGATAAGCTCACACTGAGCAGCACTGCAGTTATCGCGATTCTGTTTTCCACCGGCGCAACCTTTATGATGGTACAGAATCATGACCACCTTTTGCAATCCTATATATCCCGCAATATGCAGACGCACGATCTGGAATCCTTTTCTCTGGAATCCAAGCTGACACAGGATGCCACATCCAATCTGACCTCCTTTGGGAGTGATGAAAAGGCAATAAGAAGCCGCTCAATGTATTATCTTCAGCAGGTTGCCAGTCATATGAACCAGCCGCAAACCCAGTATGCTTTGCTGGATACAAAGCATACCGTGCTGTATGCGACAGGGGAGAAAAAGCTGTTTGAAGAGCATTCGCTGAATGACCCGCAGACCTATCGCATTGTCTCCTATAACGATTCCCGTATCATGCTGGTCAGCAGTCAGATCACCGTTGGGAAATTCACCTACCTTTTGGAAAGCGGTTATGATATCACATCCTGCTTTCAGGAGCGAAACCGGCAGTTTCAAACCTTTTTTCTCACACTGCTGTGCGTCCTGCTGTTCTCCTTTCTGCTGCTGAAGCGGCTGTCCGTCTATCTCAGCAAACCGATTCTGAAGCTGCATGAGGCAAGCCGCCGCATCGCATCCGGGAATTATGAGGAACGCACCAGTATCCAGAGTGATGATGAAATCGGAGAGCTGAGCCGCAGCTTTGATGAGATGGCAAAAGCGACCCAGCAGACCATTCAACAGCTGGAGGTAAACCTTGCACAGCGGGAGGATTTTATGAGCAATTTTGCCCATGAAATCAAGACACCGATGACGGCGATTCTCGGGTTTGCGGACACCTTGCGCACGTATGACTGTGATGTGGACACAAAGAAAAAATGTGCGGATTATATTTATACAGAGGGCAAGCGTCTGGAAAAACTGTCCTATACCCTGATGGATCTTCTATCCCTGAGCGGAAAGGACATACAGCTGCAGCCCGTTTCTATTGCCAGTGTGGTGAAGCAGCTGCGCCAATATTACGATGCTGTTTCCATTACGGATCGGCTTTGCTTCCATTGTGCTTCCTGTACGGTGTATGCGCTGGAGGAGCTACTCTTCAGTGCCCTGCGCAATCTGATCGATAATGCCATCAAGGCATCCGACGCCGATCAGGAAATATTAGTAAAGGGAGAGCTGTGCGGGAAGAGCTATCGCATATCGGTAACGGATCATGGAATTGGTATGCGGAAAGATGATATCCAGCAGGCATCCCAGCCGTTTTATATGGCGGATAAGTCAAGAGCCCGGCAACAGGGCGGTGCAGGTCTTGGCCTGAGTATCGTCAAGCGAATCTGCGATCTGCATGGCAGTCCCCTGCTGATTACCAGTAAACTGCATGAGGGAACGGTTGTTGCGATGCTGCTGGAGGTGATCGATCATGAAAACTAGAATTGCATTTGCCTTGTGTCTGGGCGTTTGCAGTCTGTCTGTATTGCTGCCGCTGGGTATCTTTTACATCCAGGACAGCGTTGCAGTGGATAAGGATATCGTGTGGCAGTCATCCACGGAGGATATCGCCAAAAACTATCCGGTTGTCTCCAGAGTATATGCCAATTTCTATCAGGGTAATGAAACCATGATGGATAATGAAAGCTTTCATCTGTCCGATATGAGTGCCTATACAGAGAAGCAGCAGAGTCAGCTTACAGAGGTGAAAAAGAAATATAGCCGGGAGCTGAATCAGCTGCTTGCACAGGGAATCTTTCCCTATGAGCTGCTGGATTTGAAGAAGGGGGAGCCCTTTTCCGTCGAATTCGGCACTTTGTCCCAAATGAGTGAAAAAAGCGGTGCCTGGCAGCTGAATCAGGTATACCGCCTAAATACAGCGAATGATAATATCGGGGATTTCACACTGGACAAGCAGACCGAAAAGATTTTGAATCTTGAATTTTACAGGCATGAAGTAAAGCAGTACAGCGAACAGGAGCGTAAGGAATTCGCCTGGAATATGATTCAGTATCTGGGTCTTGATTCCCTAAAGGACTGGACCTATACCAGATATGGCTATGAATCCTATCAGGCGAAGGTACAGGTGTATTGCGAGGTGGAGAATTTAGGGGATTCCTCACGATTTACGATGGGAATCACACCATTGGGGCAGCATATCTCTACGACATTGTATAATTATATACAGCATTGAGAACGCTGAATATCGGCGTTTTTTCTATTGGTTTTTGTCAAAGCTGCATCGTATTAACAGTGAACAAAAGATACTCGCAGAATATACAACTGTGATACAACCGGATGCTAAAGTAGCAGCAAGGAGATGATATAATGAAAAAACTATGCATGCTGCTTTGCTGTATTACACTGCTTGCAGGCTGTGTAAGCAGGGAACAAGCCATATCGGATAAAGCTGGCGGTAAACCACAGAAGCAGAGTGCCTCCAATGAAGCGCTGCAGCTAAAGAGATGGTCGTTTCGCTCCCTCAATCAGGGGGATGGAAATGAACAGGGCTTTTACCGTATAAAAACCATCGATAACGGTGGAGGGAACCTGTATTCCAATATCTTATATACCGATTATGAGAATAAGAAAGAAATCTTTTTATGTGATAAGCCGGAGTGCAGGCACAATGACACTTCCTGCACCTCATATTATGCAGGTCTGGATATGATTACGCAGCTGATCGTTCAGCAGGACCATGTATATCTGATAGCAAATGAGGATAGTGTTGTTAATGAAAAAAATGAGACTGTAACCGTACCTGCTAGAATTTTACAAATGGATCTGGATGGTAAGAACCGCAAAGAGCTCTGTCAGCTTCCAAGCGGCTATGGCTTCAGCTATGAGGATTGGGCAGTAGCCGGGGATGTGTTGTATGTTCCTGTGGAGAAGACGGAGAATGTGAGTACCGAAGAGGGAGAAATGAGCTCCGCCGTACAGGTGGTCCGTGAAAAAAAGCTGTATGCCATACAGCTGAGCAGCGGCGAACAAAAGGTGGTTGCGGATATGAAAAACAAAAGCATTCTGGGGTGTATGGGAAGAAATCTCATCGTCAATGCCTACCGTTATAAAGAAGATCCGGAAGAGCTTTTGGATAAGGGGGATTTTGCAGGCTATGACCGCGCATCACAGCAGGCCGAGATTGCGTATGAACGCGTCAACGTGGATAGCGGAAGGGTGGAAAAAAGCTTTCATACAGATGCGGATACTTTGGGTGTCTTTGTCAACGACAGTATCTATTATACGGATACCGGCGGCATGCTGAAGCAGCTGAATATGAAGGATGGCAAGGTATATGCTCGAAAGCAGCTGGATACATCATCAGCCAGCTTGATGTTTGGTGAAGATGACCATCTGTTCCTGTATCTGGGAGAAAAGGAATATATATACAGCTTGAAGGATGACAGCTTGAAACCGGCTACGCTGCAAATGTCGGATACACAGGAGCCGATCCGCCTGCTTGGAGAATCCAGGGACATGTATTATGTCATCTATGATCAGGTCGGAGAGGTAAAGAAGACATGGGCAGGTACGGATCAGTATGAGGCAAGCAGCTATGCCTATGGATTGATAAAAAAGAAGGACTACTGGAACAACAAGGCGGATTATATACCGGTGGATGTCATTGTGAAAGGGGAATAGCAGCATGCTGGAAATCAAAAATGTAAGTAAATCCTATGCGGATAGAAGAGTGCTGCATCATATCGACCTGCGTCTTTCTCATGGCATCTATGCACTTCTTGGCCCCAACGGTGCCGGAAAATCAACGTTGATGAATATCCTGTGCAATCAGCTGAACTATGAGGAAGGCAGTGTTTTGTACAATGATAAGGATATCCGTGAGCTGAAGCAGGCGTATTATGCGTTGCTCGGTTATGCTCCGCAGCAGCAGGGACTGTATGATGAATTCAGCGGGGAACGGTTTCTGACCTATATGGCTTTGCTGAAAAACATCGACAGGAAACAGATACGAAAGGAGGTGCTGCGTGTCGCAGAGCTTGTGAATATGCAACAGCACCTCAAGCAGCGCTGCGGTGCATATTCCGGTGGTATGAAGCAGCGTATCCTGGTTGCGCAGGCATTGCTGGGGAGTCCGGAAATTCTGCTGTTCGATGAACCGACGGCAGGCCTGGACCCGAAGGAGCGGGTGTCTCTTCGTCGTGTGTTTGATTCGCTGAAGGAGGAGCATACCCTGCTGATTGCAACCCATGTGGTAAGTGATGTGGAATCCATTGCAGATGAGGTTATCTTTTTAAAGCAGGGCAAGCTGATCGCACAGGGTGGTGTTGATGAGCTGCTGCTTTGCCATCCCAGTATCGCTTCACTGGAGGAGCTGTATCTGCATCTGTTTGCCGGGGAAGCATCATGTTGAAAAATCTGTATGCAATGGAGCTGTATAAGCTGTGGAAAAATAAAAGGTTTCTGCTGTTTCTTTTCCTGCTGCTGTTATGCAATATCGGCTTTCTTTCCTACGAAACATGGGGGCAGCAGGGTGCAGAAACAACAGCCTATCAGAAATTATCCACCCATCTGCAGACCTTATCCAGTGATGAGCGCTTCACGTATCTGCAGGGGCATGCACACGATGTGGAGCTCGCCTTTGTACGTGAACAAATCCGCAATCTGAAAACACAGCACGACCCGCAGGCGGAGATGCGGATTGCAGCCTTGCGCGACCAGTATCCCGAGCTTGATCAAAACGGAACTATACCTTCTTTATATACCGGTGATCTGGCAGCGGAAAATGCTTTCTTGCAGCCGATTATAAAACAGGCGGATACGGTGAAGCGGTATGCGGATTTTCTCAAAGAGGTCGAACAGAAGGCAAAAACGATATCCGCTATTTCCATATTTGCAAAGGAAGACAGCTTCTCCATCCGCAATATAGAGAAAAGCAAAGAGGATTATGCGGCAATGCATACAGTATCTATTGATTTCCAGCTGCAGGATGCCTTGCTGAAGGCGTTATCATATCCCATAACCGCTGTACTTGTCATGCTTGCAATTTTTCTATTTGCGACCATGGTATATCAGCAGGAGAGTCAAAGAAAGCTGCAGCCGATGCTGTATGGGACTTTACGTGGCCGGCATACCTATATGAATACGAAGACGGCTTCCATTGCAGTATCCTCAGCTGTGATTGTTGGCCTGTTTTACGGCAGTAATCTTCTGCTTATGGAGCTTGCGTATGGCGGCATTCACCTGTCTGCTTCCCTGCAATCGCTTGCGGCTTTTCAGCAATCCACGCTGCCGAACAGCATTTTCCAGTTTCTTCTGCTGTTTTTCTTTCTGAAGATATGCATCTGTTTTATTTTCGCTCAGGCAATGCTGCTTCTCTGCACGGTTTTTAAGCATAGGGTAATCAGCTGTCTAAGTATGATTGCCTGTGTTCTGTTATCCTTGTTCATGCATATATTCCTATCTCCGACCGGGACCTTCCGTGTACTGTATTATCTGAATCCGATTCGCCTGTTTCAGGTGATTGAGCTGTTACAGGGCTATGTGAATTTCAATGTGTTTCAACAGCCTGTATCCCTAACATTGCTTTACGGCAGCCTGCTTTTCATTACGGCTGTACTATTGTTCGTGCTGCTGCATATCATGGTGGAGCGCTCTGGTCGCAGCTGTCAGCTTCCGGCATGGATACAGCGTATACATATGCCCGTCACCTGCAGTTTATGGGTACAGGAGTGCTATAAGCTTTTCTGGGTACAGAAAATAGCGCTCGTCCTGCTGGCTTTTGCCGGATTTCAGCTGTACAGCTATTCGCATACGCAGCTGTATACAAGTGAAAAGGAACGGTTGTGTTCCTCTTATATGCAAACGCTGCAGGGGGAGCTGATCAAAGAAAAGGAGCAGTTTCTTCAGAAGGAAAAGACCTATTATGAGGATTTGCACAAACAGGAGGCACGTCTGCAACAGCGTCTTGATCAAAAAGAAATCAGTATGGCGCAGTATCGCCGCCAGGTGGAGCCGATTTCCAACATGCTGTTAAAGGAGGAAACCTTTCAGGAGGTGCTGCAGGAATATGAATATGTAAAGCAGGATTCCTCACGTCAGTTTGTAGCTCCCTTTGGCTATCGGCGACAGTTTTTTGTATCTGATCGCTGGAGTACACTGATCTTTCTCTTCCTGTTTCTGCTGAGTATAGCGAATCTTCAATGCATTGAATATCGCAATAAACGGCAGATTTTGTTACAGACATGCGTGCATGCAAAAAAGGCGCTGGTAAACAGAAAGCTGATACTTGCATTACTATGCGGTACTGCCCTGTTTATCATGGCGCGTCTTCCACAGCTGCTCCTTCATGCAAAAACCTATGGATTTCCATGCATTACAGCGTCGATTACGTCCCTGCAGGAGTTTGCACAGCTGCCAGCCGGTATCCATATTGCAGGCTTTATGATAATGGCGGCAATCCTTCGAATGTGTGCCCTGCTTCCGGTTATCATGTTCTGCTTTATGGTTTCTGTCCGTGTCCGTCAGCAGCTGTTTACGCTGTTATCGGCATTGTTGATTTTTTTGTTTCCACTGCTGCTGTCTGCCGCCGGTATTCATGTTCTGGATGCGGTGAGTCTGTATCCGCTGCTGTATAATGAAAGCTGTATGACATCTGTTTCCGGAATGTGGAATCTATTGTTTTCCATCCTTGGTTATTTTCTGTTTTCCATTGCATGCTACCGCCTTGCCCGTTCCTTTGAAAAGCATGTATAAGAAAAAACACTTCCCGTTCATAGCTGCATTTAAGCAGAAGGGAGGTGTTTTTCTTTTAGACAGTGCTGCTAGTTTGCCAAAGCATCATTCAGACGCTTCACACTCAGTGTGACAGTAACGCCTGTACTCAGGGTCAGCGTTAAGGCGATAGCCGCACTGACTGCCATATCGATTATATCACCGGCTGATAAGGGTTCAATCACACTGCCGGAATAGATGGACTCTGTTGCGATTGCCAGCAGATGGCGTTCTTCCGTACTCGGTATGGCTGCACCGTTGCGTCGTACAGCAAGGGTAACGGCAGCCCCCAGTGAAGCGGAAGCGTTGAACATATAGTTGATTTCATAGACACCGCTGGTAACTATGGTTAATGCATTCACAGGGGCAAGATCAACATTGGAAGCAGACATATCCACAGGAAGAGGCAGCTGCTGCTCAGCACCGATTAACAAATTCAGTGTCTGGGCGGAATCATTATACTTACCACCATAGGCAAGTAGACCTCCTCCGCCACCGCCTGGTCCAGTATCCCCGCGCGGGATGATGAAATTCAGCTCGATGCCATCCGGTGTTTCAACGTAGGACACATCGGCAGGAGTACCCGGTTCGGAGGTTGTCGTACTTCCAACTCTTACAATCGGTGTAGCTCCTGTTTCACCCTGCGGTCCTTGTTCACCCTGTGGTCCGGGTTCTCCCTGCGGCCCTGGTTCCCCCTGTGGGCCTGGATCACCAATAGGACCTGTCGGTCCGATGGCACCATCGGCCCCTGTAACACCAGTGGTACCTGTAGCACCTGTATTTCCGGTAGCCCCAGTTGGTCCCGTGGCTCCCGTCGGCCCGGTCGGCCCAATATCTCCGGTAGCACCAGTTACACCAGTTGCTCCGGCAGCGCCTGTACTACCGGTGGCTCCCGTCGGTCCTGTCGGCCCAATATCTCCGGTAGGACCAGTTACACCGGTTGCTCCGGCAGCGCCTGTACTTCCGGTAGCCCCTGTCGGTCCGGCAGGTCCGGTAGGCCCAGTTGCTCCATTTTCACCCGTAGCGCCAATGGCACCCGTCGGTCCGGTATTTCCGTTTGCCCCAGTTGGTCCTGTAGCTCCGATAGGGCCTGTTGCCCCTGTATTTCCAGTAGCACCAGTTGCGCCTGTCGGCCCGGTAGCTCCTACGCCGGGTCCTGTCGGTCCCGTAGCCCCTGTAACTCCGGTATCACCGCGGGGAATAACGAAATCCAGTACATGATTTGGCCCCCCGCTGTCATGTACCTGTGCCGGTGTTCCCGGGTCAGCTGTTGTTGTGGAACGAATGGTTATCGTCTCAGATAATCCGGTAGCGCCCGTAGCGCCGGTGAGACCTGTATTTCCGGTAGCTCCTGTAGCTCCAGTGGCACCTGCTTCTCCTGCCGGACCTCTGAATCCCCGCGGCCCCCGCGGTCCAGGACAGCAGCATACATCATAGTCACCCTGGTCACAGGATGAAGAACTGCATTCATTGCAGCAGTTTTTGTCATCAAAATCATAGTCATCATAATGCATATCGTTCACCTCATTTATGTTAATTCATTTTAGTATATGGCTGAGCTTAAAAATGGGGAATGGTATTGTCCCGGTTCCGATGAAAAGACATGATTTTTTTAAGTATCCGGCAATCAGCTGTTAACTGATTGTCCGGTTTTATGAAAGAAAAACGATTCGGATGTGCAGTTGTCTATCAGGATATAGCGATTCCTGCGCTGGCATAGCCGGCAACTGTGTTGACAAGGCTCAATCCGGCAGCAGTAGCAGTGAATACAAGCAGCAGTCTGGTCTGGTTCGTAACTGCAATCGATAGACCTGTTGTTGTACCGGAGGATATCGTTCCGATAGCGATTACCCCGGTTATTGCCGGAGCAAGTGTCACAACTGCTCCTGGGACAGCTGTGAAGGAATTGTTTGGTGCTGTAGACTGATAAAGTGTTGCTGTGATCGTTACAGTGGAGCCAACCAGCGACAAAGCGGCAGTGGTTGAGAAAAAAGCAGAAATGGAAGTTATGGTACCTGCTCTTGGCATGGAAAATGCAAAGTTTGTCAGCGTTCCCGCTGCATTGGTCAGGTCAATAACACCACCTACAATGCTGACACCTGGCGCAGAGCTGCCGAAGCCGACAAAGCCCGGTGTACCAACAAGTCCGCCAGCAATCGTTGTTAGTGATAACGGAATACCGGAGCTGTAAGGAATGATTGCAGAGCTTCCTGCCAGACCGGTAGCTCCGGTTGCTCCAGTGACACCGATTGCGCCATCAGCTCCAGTAGCACCAGTGGCTCCGGTAGGTCCTGTGGCACCATCAGCCCCGGTGTTTCCGGTTGCTCCTGTCGGTCCCGTTGCTCCGGTCAAACCGGTACTTCCCGTAGCGCCTGTCGGTCCGGTAGGCCCGGCAGCACCATCCGGTCCGGTATTTCCCGTGGCACCAGTTGGTCCCGTAGCACCGTCAGCCCCGGTGTTTCCCATAGCCCCGGTCGGTCCCGTAGCACCTGTTAAACCGGTATTTCCAGTAGCACCAGTCGGTCCGGTAGGCCCGGCAGCACCATCGGCGCCGGTATTTCCCGTGGCTCCGGTCGGACCTGTTACGCCGTCAGCTCCCGTGTTTCCGGTAGCCCCGGTCGGTCCTGTTACCCCTGTGCTTCCGGTTGGTCCAATCCCTCCGGTAGCTCCGGTACTGCCTGTTGACCCGGTCGGTCCGATAGGACCGATTCCACCAGCTGCTCCGGTAATACCGGTAGCCCCGGCAGGTCCCGTTGGTCCGGTAGGCCCCGTGCTTCCCGTCGCACCGGTCGGTCCTGTCGCCCCCGTATTGCCTGTTGGTCCGCTAACGCCGTTGGCTCCGGTGTTACCCATAGGTCCTGTTGGTCCGGTTACACCGTTCGCTCCGGTATTTCCAGTAGCTCCTGTTATGCCGCTGGCACCAGTCGCCCCCGTAGCGCCTGCTGGCCCGATGGGTCCGGTATTTCCCGTAGCTCCGGTTGAGCCTGTGCTTCCGGTCGGACCCGTTGGTCCTGCCGGTATAGTGAACAGCAATGAAGCGCCGGAAGGTGTAAATGTCTCAGTGACACTGGCCTGTGTTCCCGGATCTCCGGTAATGGTTCCTGCAACGGTAATCACAGGTGTCATGCCCGTAGCTCCCGTGTTTCCGGTAGCTCCTATGCTTCCTGTCGGTCCGGTATTTCCGCGTAATCCTGCCGGTCCTGTATTTCCGGTATTTCCGGTAGGCCCGGTAGCTCCGGTAGGCCCGGTAGCGCCTACACCCGGTCCTGTCGCCCCGGTAGCCCCTGTTGAACCCGTCGGTCCGGTTGCTCCCCGAAATCCGCGTGGTCCCCGCGGTCCCTGGCAACAGCTGTTACAGTCACAGCTGCAGGAAGAAGCATCCTCGCCATAGCAGTCATCATGGTAATTATAATCATCGTAATGCATATTGCTCACCTCACTTTCTAAAACAGTACAGTATATGTAAGATAAAAATTCGTGTCGTGTTAAAGTCCCGGATTTTATATAAATACATATCCCAAAGCAAAAAAAGCACTCCTTTTTCTAATCTGTCTGAAGTACATCCTACATAGAACGAAAGGATAGCGTCTTCAGACTTTTCATCGGATACTCCTTTGGGGTATCCCCTCGTAAAAACAATACCAGTCACATGATGTGAATGGTATTGCAGGACCAGAGGATATCAATTAATAGAATGCAAATATTCAGGTATTGTGATAAAAATGTCAGAATCTTGTTTCTATACATCAGGCTATTCTAACAATATTTAATGATGCTCCGGTGCCGGATTGCAGGGTAACCGTACCATTTACTCCGTAAATTTGTAATGATAAAACATCCCCTGCTGTTAAAGACTGCATGAATGATACACTATATTCATTTGAGGATGTTGAGGACGTACTGATAGAGTTTAATATCGGCGTACCATTCCGTGTTACTCTTGATGACATTGGCAATCCAGATGTCATTTTGATAACATAGGATATGAAATAGGTACCTGTTTGATTAACTGTGAACTGCGTATTCGAAGCATTTGCCATAAATCCGTTTATATAGGGCTGAACAGGCAGAGGAATATTCGTTCCATCGGATGTTACCGAAACGGTAGCAGCGGAAATATTCAGTGCGGAGAGTGCATTCGTGATAACAGAAGTCCCGGTTGGACCTGTGGCACCTGTATTTCCTGTCGGCCCCGTATTTCCAATAGGTCCTGTTGCCCCGGTCGGACCTTGAAAACCGTGTGGACCGCGCGGCCCCGGACAGCAGCACGGGGTATAGTCATATGGATGACAGGAGGGCATACTGCATGGATCACAGCAGCTGTCATCGTATTCATCATAGTGCATAATACGTTCCAGTATATGGGGAACATACAAATCCTGTATTTACATTCTCCCATATCCGTTGCAATTTCTTTACATAACACAGGGAAAATTCACCTGCTTCCAGGCATCTTTATGGCAATACCTCCGCCGGCTTGCTATGGAGGCAGAAAAAAGCGGAGATGTCCTAACCTCCGCGCATCCCTTTACAGGATAAATAAATCTATACTGCAGCTTGAAACAAAGGTGATATTCCTGTTTGTCTGATTGGCAAGAACAATCATACCATATTCATTTCTTATAACCGTTCCAATGGAAGGCGTCTGTGTGTTGGTAGTGATATAGACATTTTCTCTTCCTACCGGGAGTAGAGAACGGATAACAGCATCACAATCAGCACAGCAATCCGTCAAGGCAGGCACCGGCTCTGGTAAATATACAATGGCGTCATTGTACACGGCATCATTGATCTGAATCGTATCAATACTGCAGATTGATAGATACTGGGAAGTATTTTGAGAGTTTATAACCTCGAATACGCCGGTACGTCCATTCGGTCCCAATAGCAGTGCGCCTGCACGTCCGACAGCGGCAACTCCGCTTTCCAACGTAATAAATAAATCCTGATTCGGATAAAGCGTAATGATCTGCTGGAGGATATTTCTTATCTGCTCCTTACAGTCACAGCAAACGGTTTCCGAAGACCCGGCAGGTCTTGTGGGACCGGTAGCGCCTGTTGCTCCACTTGATCCTGTGGCACCCGTTGGTCCGGTAGCTCCACGATATCCTCGCGGACCCTGTGGTCCCTCACAACAGCAGCTCTCAGCACTGCTGCAGGATGGCGCCTGCTCTGCACAGCAATTGTCCATGCAGGCATAATCATCATAATGCATACTGCTCACCTCGCTTTCTGATACAGTATAAGCTATGCTGTCTGCATAAATATGTATTGACGATATTCCAGAGAGACTTGTATTTCTGTAAGTTATATACATATATATAGCCATAACGGTTGATAGATGAAGCCCTAGATAGTGACAGGCATATTCAGTTTCATGCAGGGTGTCTGTATGCTGTTGTGAATTTCCATGGCGGATGAAACAGGTGTTGATGTGTTTCCATTGAACATCCGTAAGGGTCTAAAAACAGGGAAAGCTGTCAGAGATGACCATAGCCATAACGAAGCCCTGCTGTCAGGAATGCTCTTTCTTCTTTCTGATTTGTCTAACCTTTGTTACATCATATTGCGGACTTTTTGTCGTGCGTATGCTATACTGTTAACATAAATGAGGTGATTGTATGCTGTCTACAGAGCGTAAATTATATCTGCTGCAGAAGGTGGAAAGAGAAGGAACCATCCATGTACGGGATGTCGCAAAGCAGCTTAACATCAGTGAGACCACGATTCGACGCGATCTGATGGAGCTGGAGCAGGAAGGAAAGGTGCGAAGAGTGCACGGCGGTGCTGTCAGAGAAAGCCTGAATCAGATTCTGACGGAATCCAGAGAGCTGCTGATGCAGGATCGTATGCTGATCAATTTTGACAGAAAATCCAGAATCTGCCGCAGTGCCAGTGAGCTTGTTGAGGATGGTGAATGTGTCTTTCTGGATGGAGGAACCAGTATCGTTGCCATGATTGACTATCTGCAAAGCCGTCCCATCAAAATCGTGACGCATAACCAGCTGATTGTACAGCGGCTGCACGATCCGGTTGCACAAATCATCATCATCGGTGGAGATTTCAATGCGAAATATCACATGAGTGAGGGACCGATGGCGCAGAATATGCTTGGTCTGTATAATTTCGACAGAGCCTTTATCGGCTGTGCAGGCATGGACCCTATCAGCGGGCAGTGTTATACTGCGGAAATGGGAACCAGGGAACTGAAGGAAATTGCGATGAAAAACAGCAATCACAGCTATCTGCTGATCGATGACAGCAAGCTGTTTGTAAAGGGCTTCTGCAAATTCACAAATGCGGATGCCTTTGAACAGATATTCTGCAATAGGCTGGATGAGACTGTGGAAAACCTGCCAGATAATATGAAATTTGTGGAATAAGCAATATATGGATATTGTATAAAAAAACCGGAAGCATTTTCGCAAATAGTGAAAGGCACTGGTTTTTTTTGCTTTTTTCCTTAAGGAGAAATGCTGATAATTTGATCAGTATGACCTGTAGTTTCTTATATCACGGTAAAGGTGATGAATGTGTCCCACTACTATTCTATATGCGATTGCTTGCATAAAATACGGGAGCAGTAAATAGAATTGCAACAATATTGTTGCAGAAAAAAGGCATTTTCGAGGGTGTGAATGCGTGATACTATTTTCCTGTAAAGGAGGATTTGATATGGAATTATCGAAAGTGACGATGATTTTAAGAGGGTATACCTATGAGCAGGTACGCTGTGTTGCTGAAGTTCTGATTAACAGCAGCTATGTGAAAAACATGGAGATTACTTTAAATACCAGCAATGCATATGAAATCATCAAAAAGATTGCTGATGAGTTTCAAGGGAGATTGCATATTGGCGCTGGAACCGTTCAGACATATGATGAGCTGGTTCAGGCGATTGCAGCAGGGGCAGTCTTTGTTTTATCTCCGAGAAAAATGAATCAGAAGATGCTCGATTATTGCAAGCAGCACAATGTGATTGCAGTTCCCGGGGCTTTTACACCATCCGAAATCGCAGAATCTTTGGAAATGGGAGCTGATATCGTAAAGGTATTTCCAGCGAATGAAGTAGGCTTTGATTATGCAAAAAAGCTCTGTGAACCAATGGGAGAGCTTCCTCTCATGGCGGTCGGAGGTATTCAGGCAGGAAATGTGAAAAAAGCTTTACAATCAGGTTATACTTATGTAGGAACAGCAGGCGGTCTTTTTGAGAAGGAAGATATTCAGAACATGCGAAAGGATCATATGTTGAAATCTTTAGAAGTATTCGAAAAAGAATTATTATAGATAGGAGAGATTCACTTGAAGGCTGCGCAAAGACAAAAAAAGCTACTGGAAATATTAACATACAGCGAAAATTATATGACTGTTCAAAGTCTTGCTGATACTTTTACTGTATCAAAGCGAACAATACATAATGATATTGCGCAGCTGGAAAATCAGGGAATAGAATTTGAAAAAAAGCCTAGTGCCGGATTAAAGCTGAAAAACAGAAAAGAGGCCCGCTTTGTAGAGCATATGGATAAATATCGGCCGGAGCAGCGTAGAAAGCAGCTTATGAAAGAACTACTGTTTTATGAAAATAGAATCACCTTTCAATCAGCCTCTGCGTGTTATATGGTGGGGGTAAGCTCGATTATTGCAGATATCCATTACATAAAAGAGCATATTTTAAATGATGCGACAGTGTCACTGATTGGAGATGAAAACGGTACCAGGCTGACGGGGACAGAAATAGAATGGCAAAAGGCGTTAATCTCATTTAATGAATATCTGATAGCATCGGAAAATCTGACATTCACGGATGATGCAATGCTGGCATTGTTTAAGGAATTCTATGATACAGATATCATAACAGCATGCTACACAACAATTCAGGCGCTGGATGATTTCAACATATATATTGCTGCACAGCATTATTTAATCAATCTGTTCAATGTCATGATTGTATTATGTCATCGCTTGAGAAAAGGATACCATCACAAAATTATCCATAATGCATTTTACAGCGATCAGATAATGGCGATGATGTATTATCTGATTGGTGATGATTTACTTCGTATTCTGAAGAAGGATTTAAACATCACTTATGAGGATGGCGATATATATTTCCTTTCTATGTATTTGAGTGCAAATCGGATTATGCTCAACAGCTCTTTACATAGACGGGGAAATCCATTTAAGCATATAGTTGAGAATTTAATTGAAAGAATGTCAAACTGCGTCGATGTTGATTTAACGCAGGATCAGGATTTGTTTTACAATCTCTGTCTGCATCTGGAACCGATGATATATCGGTTGAAAAATCGAATTTATATCACTAACCCGATGTTATTTGAAATTAAGCAGCAATATCATTTGATGTTTGATTTGACCTGGATGATTATGGACTCTATAAGGACAACGCTTGGGGTCACGCTTACTGAGGATGAGGTTGGCTTTCTTATGCTTCATTTCCAGAATGCATTGGAGAAGAAAAAAAAGAGTAAGCGTATTTTGGTTGTGTGTCCAAACGGGATAACAACTTCGGAATTGATTGCCAACAGGATACGAAGTGTCCTGCCGCCTTTAGACATAATTGAAGCCGCATCGATTGATACGATCAACTCATTTGAATTAAGGAGTATCGATTTTATAGTGTCAACCATACCTTTGAAAAGCCTTGATAAACCGGTTGTAGTTGTTTCAATGCTGATCAATGATTCTGATATACAGAGGATTGAAGAGCTATATAAGAAAAAGTTATCAATACCCAAGGAAGCGGATGTACGCTTTATTGAAATCCCACAGTATTTGCATGAGAAAAATATTTATATTAATGGTGGGAAAATAACAAAGGATGAAATTATTCATCAGGTCTGTACGGGCCTGAATAAAGAAGGCTGTGTAGATGCGCATTTTGAAACCAGTGTATGGGAAAGAGAGCAGAAAGGAGGAACGGATATCGCGGTTGGAGGTGCAATACCTCATGGCGCAGTTTCCACTGTACGAAAAACACAATTGGCTTTATGGATCAATAAGGAGCCGGTGAAATGGTCTAAATACCGTGTGAAGGTGATTGTATTTTTCGCATTGAACAGCGAGGATACAGCAAAAACAAAGGTTATTTTGGAAGAAGCCTTTTCACTTATCAAAACAAAGGAAATGATAGAAAAGCTGTCTTCCATGAAGAATAAGAAGGCTGTTATAAAATATATATTTGGAGGAAGCCGATTTGATTAGAGAAAATCTTTTATATTTAAACAAAGATATCCGTGATCGTGAAACAGTTATCACATATATTGCAGATATGGCAGATACTGTTGGATTATTAAGCGATAAAAACCTGTTTTTAAAAAGTGTTCAGGAAAGAGAACACATATTACCCACATCTGTAGGCTTTAAAGTAGCTATACCGCATGGCCGGAGCAGCAGCGTCAGAGAACCATTTGTATCCTTCATGAAAACAAAGCATGAATTTATCTGGGATACGAGAAACAATAATGAGGTGGATTTGATATTTCTGATTGCCGTGCCTGAAAAAAATGAGAATAACCTGCATCTCCGGTTTCTTTCGGAAATCAGTAAAAAATTGATGGATAGCAGCTTCAGGGAACGATTGCGGAATGCGGATAATGAACACGAGGTATTCGTTATGTTACATGAAATTAATGAGAAAGTGATGGAGGAAAACACATGAAAATTATAGGAATAACAGCATGCCCAACAGGGATTGCACATACATATATGGCACAGGAGTGTCTGGAAAAGGAATGCAGAAAAAGAGGCTTTGATGTGAAAATCGAAACACAGGGCGGTTTGGGGATAGAAAATGAACTAAGTGAAGAGGATGTAGCTCAAGCTGATGTTGTAATTCTGGCAGTCAGTGTCGTTATTGAGGGGGAGGAACGATTTGAGAATAAGCGTGTATTACATACTGATGTGGATGAAGCAATTTCGCATGTGGAAAAGCTGGTAGATAGAGCGGTTGCACTCGTAGAAGGAAATTGATAATTATGAAAACGATTTGGAAAGATATTCAAAAGCATTTGTTAAGTGGCGTATCCTTTATGATGCCGGTTGTCGTTGCCGGTGGTGTGATCCTGGCAGTTTCCTTATTGGGTGCAACGCAGACGGAAACAGGACTTGTTCCTAATGGGCCGTTGCTGACCTATTTGAATCAGCTGGGAAAAGCAGGAATGGCGATGATGATTCCTGTATTCGCTGCCTATATTTCATATTCTGTAGCCGGGAAACCGGGTCTTACACCGGGATTCATTTTAGGTTATATTGCAAACAATGCTATCATGATCAATGGTGTTGAGGTTAAGGCAGGATTTCTGGGAGCACTTATCTTAGGTCTGCTTGCGGGCTATATGGCGAAATGGATGAAGGGATTAAAGGTAGGGAAAACGATTCGCTCCATCATGCCTATTTTGGTCATTCCAATCTCAACTGTCCTTGTACTAGGCCTTGCTTATTATTTTATAATAGGATATCCGATTTCCTTTCTGATGCAGGCGCTGTCAGATTTGATGGTGACTTTGAACGGCAGTGGGAAAGCTGTGCTGGCAGTGTTTATGGGGTTCTTTAGTGAAATTGATTTTGGAGGACCTGTGACAAAAGCTGTCTCCATGTTTACACTTTCTATGATCAATGAAGGGATCATGGAGCCTAATGGAATATTCAGAATTCTGGTAGCTGTTCCTCCGATTGGAATCTTTTTATCCACGATTATTGCTAAGAAAAAATATAGTGAGGAAGAACGTGATAATGCGAAAGCTGTAGGTATTATGGGATGTCTGGGGATAACAGAGGGAGCAATTCCGTATGCTATCAAAGATCCGAAGGCTGTGTATCCTGCATGTATTATCGGAAATATCGTCGGGGCATTGATCGGGGCCTTTGGAAATGTGGCATGTCCGGTACCGCATGGTGGATTCATTGTACTTCCGGTCGTAGAAAATCAACTTTGGTTTGTTGTTGCAATACTTGTCGGCTCTGTCATCACAGCACTGCTGCTAAAGGTATTGAAAAAGGATGTTCTTGAGGAGCGCTAAAAAGTTTGCTCTTAAATACTTAAACAGCTATTCGAGCAGAATTACAGAAATCTATACAGCATTAAAAGAAAGTAATAGGCTCTTTCTCGATTACAGGTAAACTTAACATAGGGAGACTTCCATACGATTGTAGTTATCAATAGAAGTTGAAGTCTCCCTTTTGCAAACACCCTAAAGTAAGAAAGAAACGAAGCTATCATATGCTGTCAACATACGGGCAGTCTGCTGCTTTTGTTAAAAATGCGGTAAACTTATACAGTGAATCAGATATATGAAATTATATAGTTCTATTTTGATGGTGATAAGGCAAACCTGTCTCTTTTGAATAAGGAGATAGGTTTGCTTTATCTTAGCTGATTGTCACTTGATTCCGCATCAAATGCACTTATAGAAGCTATCGAGAAAAAGTGCAGTATGAGATATTGGATAGTGTTTTTACGTATTGGAAGACATCTGCTTTAAATTCACCACAGCGTATAGGATATGTAAATGCGTAATTTCTATGAATACCAAGACGAAATAGTAAGAAAACGCTTTCCTGTTTGCCCTTCCTGATTTATCATAAGAGTATAAAGAAAAGAGGGGTTTTATGATAAGGACGATACCTGAAGATTTTTTAATCGGAACAAGCAGCAGTGCATGGCAGATCGAAGGGGTGGCAGGAAAAAGCAAAGAGCAGAAAAGCTGGGCAGAGCTGTTCTATGCATCAGCACCGGAAAAATGGCATGATGGAGTCGGACCGGAAAAGGCGGCTGATTTCTATTACCGCTACAAAGAGGATATTCATACCATGGCATCTCTTCATATGAAAGCCTTCCGCTTTACCATACAATGGGCGCGGTTTATGAAGGATCCGATAGCCGGCATTGTGGATGAGGAGGCAGCTGCATATTATCTTGATGTGATCAAAACCATTCGGAAGGAGGGAATGGAGCCGCTGATTTCCCTTGAGCACTGGGACCTTCCGGCAGTGCTCATCGAACGCTTTAACGGCTGGGCAGGCAGAGAAACGCTGGACTGCTACATCATCTATGTGAAAGAGGTGCTGCGGCGTTTTGCGGATCAGGTAACCTGGTGGTTCGCCTTTACAGAACCAAACATACCAATAGACAACGGATATATGGATGCCATATGGTATCCGTTCACTCATGATCCGAAAACCGCTTATCAGGCACATTTTCATAAGATACTGGCAACCTCGTATGCAGTCGCATGCATAGAGCAGTATCGCTCCTATGGATGCCGCATGGGGGCTATGGTGCACATGACGCCGGTCTATGCGAAAAGCGGAGAGATTCAGGATGTAACAGCCGCATGGTATGCCGACTTGTTTCATGTGCGTCTGTATCTGGACCCGTACCTGAAGGGAGAGTTTCCAGCGGAGCTGCTGCATCAGCTTAAGCTGCATGACTGTATGTTCACCTATAAGGAAGAGGATTTGCAGCATATCCGAGCACATCGTATTGCTATGCTCGGTATTGATTATTATTTTCCGATACGCGTGCAGGCGCGCAGTCATCCGTATTCCGGCCCCTTTCATCCAAAGCAGTTCTACGAGCCATGGATCAAGGAGGATCGCAAATTCAATGCGGACCGCGGCTGGGAGGTTTACGAACAGGCTGTCTATGATATTGGAATGCGCCTGAAAAATGAATATGGCAATCCAGACTGGCTGATCAGTGAAAACGGTATCGGTATTGCACATGAGGAGCGCTACCGAAACGAGCAGGGAAGCATTGACGATGATTATCGAATCGACTTCCTTTCTGAACATCTGCGGTATGCGCTGAAAGCAAGGGAAGCAGGCTGTCACTGTCATGGGTATCTCGTCTGGTCCTATATTGATAATGTGTCCGCCATCAATGCGTTTAAAAACCGATACGGTCTGCTGGAGCTGGATATAGAAACAGGAAAGCGGATTCCGAAGAAATCGGCATACTGGTTTCGGGACATATTGGCTAAAAAGCAACTTGATGATTGAAAATGTATGATAATGCATGATTAAACATACAAAAATATGCATAAACAAAATAATATGAGCGCAAATGGCTTGCGTCCCGGTTGGAATCCCATTATAATATGCATAGAAAGAATCAAAGCACAGCTGGATTCTTTGACGCAGCCTGCATGAATTTATGGATGGACGGTTTGCGGGTGTCATGATGCTGCAATCAGCAGGCACACGCAGACGATCCATACCAGAAGCAGGCGCATCGCTATGAGGAGGGCGCTTATGAAAGATTTTCTATTTTATACACCTGCAGCATCCGGCGTTGACTGGAAGCGCATCGATTCTCTTCGCCATGTCATGGAGAAACGCACTGCCAGTATATGCTCGCAGCGTGCTCTTCTGTATACACAATCCTTTCAGGAAAGTGAAGGAGAACCGTATATCATTCGCAAGGCAAAGGCCTTCGCCCACACCCTTGCCCATATGGATATCTATATCCAGCCCCATTCCCTGATATTCGGTAATCAGGCGTCCGCAAACTTCGCGGCTCCGATATTTCCGGAATATTCCATACAGTGGGTCATTGACGAGCTGGAAGCCTTCGATCAGCGAAGTGGTGATGTGTTTCAGATCAGCGAGGAAGTAAAACAGGATTTGAAACGCATAGCACCATACTGGCTGCAGCATACCCATGAGGATGAGGTCAATGCACATCTCAGTGAGAATATCCGTCTTGCAGAGAAGCAGGGAGTTTTACACCGCGGTGGCATCTCCATGTCCGGGGATGGTCATATTGTACCGGATCATGAAATGCTGTTGCAAAGAGGGTTTCGTTCGATCATCGATGAGGCGAAGCATGCCCTGACAAATACTGACTTGCAGGATGCACAGCGTAATTACTATCAGGCGGTTATCATTTCACTGGAAGGGGCTCTGCTGTTCTTTCAGCGCTTTGCCAAGCTGGCGGAGGAAATGGCGGAGCATGAGCAGGATGAAAAGAGAAGACAGGAGCTGCGAGTTATAGCACAGATGGCCGGGACCATGATGGAACAGGGGGCCAGAAGCTTTTATGAAGGAGTAGAGGTGTGCTATATGGTGCATGTTCTGCAGATGATTGAAAGCAACGGGCATTCCTTCTGTTACGGCCGTTTCGACCAGTACATGCGAAAGCTGTATGAACAGGATGTAGAGCGGGGCGTGCTGACAAAGGATCAGGCATTGGAAATCATCACGCACATGTTCATTATGAATTCCTCCTGTAACAAGGTGCGTCCCTACGGTCATACAAAATACTCACAGGGCTATCCGCTTTATTCCAATCTGGTCGTCGGCGGGAAAACACCGCAGGGAAGCGACGGCACCAATGAGCTTTCCTATCTATGTATTGAGGCGATGCATCTGACATCCTTAGCGGAACCGAATTTCTCTGTCCGTTATCATTTGGAAACACCGAGGCAGTTTCTGAAGGCGGCTGCCTTGCTGATTCGCACCGGATGCGGCATGCCGAGCATGTTCAATGACGAGGTTGCCGCAAAGGGAATCGAGGATTTGGGAATACCGAAGGAGGATGCGCTGGATTATTGTCCGATTGGCTGTGTGGAAACCGGTGTTCCGGGGAAATACGGGCATCGGGCTACCGGGATGACCTATGTAAACTGGGGCAAGGTTTTGGAGATTCTGCTGCATAACGGTGTGGATCCTGCAAGCGGCATCCAAATGCTGTCGGTCAATGGACAAGGCGGGGATGCTGTTACGTTTGAAAACTATGAGGAATTGTGGCAGGGCTGGGAAAAGCTGCTGAAATTCTATTCTGATATATCGGTGGAATGCGATGCAATCTGTGATGATTCTCTGGTAAAATATGATGCTGATCCATTCGCAAGCTGTTTTATACAGGACTCCATGAAGCTGGGGAAAACCCTGAAGGAGGGTGGCTGCCGCTACGATGTGATTTCACAGTCCAATATCGGACCGTGCGTTGTCGGAAACGCATTATACGCAATAAAGAAGCTGGTGTTTGAAGAGCAGTCGGTAACCTGGGAAGAGCTGATGACTGCTATGCAGGATAACTGGCAGTCTCTGGAATCTGCTAGAATTCATAAAAAAATACGTCATGTAGCCAAGTTTGGAAATGATGATGATGCGGTGGATGAAATTGTTAAGGATGTTTTTGATTCCTACCTGAAGCTGCTTCCGCAGTATCGTACACAGCGTTATCAGCAGGGACCTGCAGTAAGCTGCTATACGATGTCGACCAGCAACATCACCTCCTATGTACCAAACGGCTTTGTCGTCGGCGCAACACCGGACGGGCGGTTTGCGGGAACACCGTTAAACGAGGGCTGTTCTCCAACACAGGGGACAGATACAAGCGGTCCTACCGCGGTTATCAATTCGGTTGCCAAGCTGCCAAACGAGCAGGTGGCGGCAGGACAGCTGCTGAATATGCGTTTCTCCAGCGGTGCACTGGCAGGAGAGGAAAATCTCGATAAATTTGTCGACTTTCTGATGGCCTCTGCGAAAAAGCACATCTACCATAATCAGTTCAATGTCATAGACAGTGCAACGCTGCGTCTGGCGCAGGAGCATCCGCAGGATTATACGGATCTGATTGTGCGTGTTGCCGGTTACTGTGCTCAGTTTGTTTCCCTGATGCCGGAAGCACAGGAAGCCATTATCGCACGTACGGAGAATACATGGTAGCCATTCACCTGTCGACCATACAGCGCTATTCCACAAAGGACGGCCCTGGAATACGGTCCACCGTGTTTCTGATTGGCTGCAATCTGCGCTGTGCATGGTGCTCCAATCCGGAGCTGATGCTGCCGTACAATAAGCTGCTCCATTTTTCATCTCTGTGCCGCGGCTGTCAAAGCTGTGTGCATGCGTATCCAACAGCTGTATACATGGAGGACGGTGCTATTCACATGCATCCCTGTGCACAGCATATGGCAGGGGAGCTGGAGGAGGTATGTCCCTTTGATGCCCTTGAACAGGTTGGTATGCAGGTGGAGTGCCAACAGCTTGTAAAGCAGCTGGAAAAGGATTTCACATATTATGAGGAGTCCAAAGGCGGCGTGACGTTCAGCGGCGGGGAGCCGCTGTTACAGGCTGAGGCTTTGGCGGATACACTCTGTCTGCTGAAGCAGAAGCACATAGCAACATGTGTGGATACCGCTGGTGATGTGGCATGGGAGCATATGGAAAGGGCTGCGGAATACTGCGATTTGTTTCTCTATGATATCAAAGCCTTTGATGCAGCATTACACAAAAAAATCACCGGAGCGGACAACGGCCGAATTCTTGATAACGCAGGAAGACTGGCGGCAATGCACAAGCCGATGTGGATTCGCATGGTCATCGTGAAGGGATATAATGATGATCGAAGGGATTTGCGGAAAAGACTGCAGTTTGCGGCATCACTGGGTTCTGCGGTACAAAGAGTAGAGCTTTTACCATATCATGCACTGGGGGAAGGTAAGTATAAAAGCATGGAGCTGGCATACCCGATACAGGAGGATGCCTGTCCGGATGCTGAAACGCTGGCTTATTGCATGGAGGAAGGGCGAAGGCTCAGTCTGCCAATGTATATGGAAAAAGCGTGAATATACTGGCGGCTGTCATTCATTCATAACTATCACATTCTTTATTCTGTTAAGAAAAGATAATAGTGTGAATGTATCAAAAGTTCTTTTAATTATTAAAAAATATGATACAATAATTTTAGGAATGTGATCGTGATAACTTTGAGCATGATATGAAGGCTACAGGGTGAGAAACCTGGCGGAATCCGGAATATACCGGGGTTCATGGATTGTTAGAGAGGTAAGTATCATTGATGGAGGATACCATCAGTGTGCTTGCCTTTTTTTGTTATCACGAGCAGGAAAGGAGTGTCTTGACATGGGACAATTTATCAGATTGAGATTGACGAATGAGCTTTATGTGCTAAAAAAGGACAGATGGGGGTGTGCATATGATACGGACAGGATAACGGACATGCTCAATTCATGGTTTAACATGCAGCTTTATGATGCAGAGGAGCTTGAGGACAGCGTTCTCTTTACACTCAAAAAGGATGTGTTTCAGGAGCATTTTCTCTCGTTTCTTATGGAACAGACACAGATTATGCATGATTTTGATGCGGAAGAAATCAAGGAAGAGGTGGAAGCATTGAAAAGCAGAAGCCTGCCTGATTATATGAAATGGATAAAGGAAAACCGCATGCCGTCCTGTCTATGGTATGGAAAATGCACCATTGTCTCACCGCTGTATTGTTCCGAAAAGCTGTATATGAGTGCCGATGGCGTGGATTATCTGGTAGAGGGTAAGGCTGTTATGGAATGCTATGATAGTTTGTTTACATACATCCACAACATGATTCGCAAAACCTCTGCGAATCCCTTAAAGGATACGGTGGCAGTTCTGCTTGACTAAGCATCCCTTTCGATTTCTGGATGCTATTGGATGGTATGTGAACAGGTAACGTCTTTTTACGCTATTACACTATGATGAATGCCGATATAAAACAGCATAGAATTCGCTAGGCTTTCCTGTGGTCTTATATACACAGTCTGCCTGCTTTTTTGATTTTTTGTGCTTGCGCCGTGTTATTTTGCAGTCTGTAAAGGATGAGAGGCTTCCCGGCAGACACAGCATAAACATAGCGTTCTTGTCTTTACAGTCGCATCATAGGAATTCATAGTCCTCATCTGATACACAAATCAGCTGCCTGACCTCCTTCACCATATGCTGCTCCTGCTCAGTAATCTGATCTGTTATCAATACGTCGTAATCGGACCACCTTGCGAAGGTATATGAGGAGGATTTTCGAAACTTGGAGGAATCGCATAACAGAATCCTCTGCTGTGCCTTCCGCAGCACATGCTGCTTGACCTCCATCTCCTCATGGGAAAAGGTTGCCGGTCCAAACGAATCAAGAAATCCGTCGCAGCCCATGAAGGCGGTATCGATATGGATGGCGTCAATCATGCTGTTTGTAAAACCGCCGATCGCAGCCTTGCCCTGCTTCTGCAGCAGCCCTCCTGCAATCATCAGCTGATGTGTGGTTTCCGATACCATAGACGCAATCGCAAGAGAATTCGTGACAACGGTCAAGCCCTTGCGTAGTCGCAGATATTTTGCCAGATATAGAATCGTACTGCCCGGATCAAGAAAAAGAACAGTGTTGTCCTGAATGAAATCCAGTGCCCTGCGTGCAATCAGCTGCTTTTCATATACATGCTCGCTCATTTTCACATCCAGCGGCAGCTGATAATAGGTGTTTTTTATTTCAGCGCCGCCATGATTTTTTATGATGATGCCCTGTTCATCCATACTGTTGAGATCCTTGCGAATCGTTTCGGTTGTGACCTGCAGCTGCTCCGCCAGTTCACTTACACGTGCGCTTCCCTGTGATACAATGATGCGATAGATTTCATTTCTTCTCTGCTGTGTTGTTTTTGCCATGGAGTCTCCCTCATTTCTATAGCTCCATGGTAGCGCAGCCAAAGGCTTTCGTCAATATAATCTCACATATGGAGTTGGGATTTCTTTGTAAATATTTGTATAAATTCTTTTCTTTACTATTGAAAACAAGCTTTTCTGATTGCTTATTCTGAAAAAACAGGAATCATATTGCATTTGTGTAAAAATGCTTTATGATGTAGGCACAGTTAGAAAAAGAAAAAGGAGAAACCGATTATGAAGAGTAAACTGATTGAAATGCGTGAGAAATATCCACAGACGGAGCTATGGACGGATTCCTTCCATACAGCTGATCATGCATATGGTCTGACACAGGGGATCACAGGCATCACGACAAGTCCTACCTGGGTGTCCCGTATGCTGTGCAATGAGGAAGGTAGTGAGCATGAAAAGATACTTTGTGAGCTGCAGGGAAAGCATCCTGAATATAATGAACAGGAAATGATATGGGCTTGGACACTGGAAATGGGAAAACGCAGAAGCAGGGTTCTGCTTCCGCTTTGGGAACAGGGGAATCCGAAGCAGGGGCGTTTCTCTATTCAGACATCCATCTATGACTACAGCAATACGGAAAAAATGGTACGCATGGCAGAGGAGGTAAACAGCTGCGGTCCGAATATGCAGGTGAAAATTCCATCCACAAAGGAAGGAATCAAGGCGATGGAGGAGGCTACCTTCAAAGGAATCAGTGTGATGGCGACCGTTTGCTTCAGCGTGGATCAGGCAGTCGCGGCAGCTGAGGCGATCGAGCGGGGAATGAAGCGGCGAACTGCGCAGGGGCTGTCCAATGCAGATTTGAATCCGGTGTGTGCGGTTCTATTGGGAATGCAGGAGGACTGGCTGAAATCCTATGCGGAGAGCAGGGATATCGTCATACACCCGGACGCATTTGCATGGTGTGGTGTGGCCATCTGTAAAGAGGTATACCGGATATTTCAGGAACGCGGATATAAAACCAGAGTGCTGACGGCTTACTACCGCCATCAGCTGCACTGGTCTGAATTTATCGGAGGAGACATTATCATGACCATTCCTGCAAAGTGGCAGAAGCGATTCGCAAATTGTGACGTGGAAATCCGTGATTATATGAGTGAGGCTGTGGCTGCGGACAAGCTGAAGCATCTGAATAAGCTTACACCGTTTGTACAGGCGTATACACAAGGGTCTTTGACAGAGGATGATTTCAACAGCTTCGGACCTGTTATTCTGACGATTCGCTATTTTACAGAGGAATATGAAAAGGCGGTACATAAGGTACGTGACATTCTGTTGCCGAATCCCATCCGTTAACTGCCTCGCCTTCAGCATGCGGCTGCCGTCTGTAAAACACTGACGGTAAAGCTGTCATGAGGATCGCTCAGCACATAGCTTACAAACAGATATGGGGAGATATGCGTGACCGCTTTGGCAGCATAGAATAGGCAGCTTCAAAAACCTGTACATAACAGATATTTGCAGTGTTGTGTTTAGCTGCTGTTCTGTTAGAAAATGCCTGAAGCAGCATGCCACAGACAGTGAATCCCTCCATGAGAAAAAGCACAAAGCCGGATAAGGACTCCGATAACGCTTTGTGTTTTTGTCATGGTCAAAACCCGAAATTGCCAACTCTGCATATATCCTTATAGTTTTCTTATTCAGAAGCAGGACAAAAGCAGTCATTCGGCATCATCTGTCCAGCAGTCCCGTATCGGGATAACTTTCTAAGCAGCCGGTAGAAGCTTCAAGAAGCTCAGCGCATCCAGTATCATTTGTATATGATCGAATGCCAGTGCTTCCTGATCCGGATTTACGCTGCGCGCTGTTTTCATATGGTACTGCATGCGATGCTGTGCATGATACAGGGTAAGCGTATTATCGTTTATCTGTACTTCAAACCATGCCGCATCATCTGCATCGTCCTTTGCCTCAACCTTTACATCCTGATTGATCAGCGCAACGTGGGCAACGGAAACTACACGCATACGGGGATCGCGGTGGACAGCCCCATAGGTATGCAGCTGGTATAGCTGCACCTGATTGCGTTCAATGGAGGTTTCCTCCTTCAGCTCGCGATAGGCGGCATCCAGAATATCTTCCCTGATATTCAGAAAGCCTCCCGGTAAGGCCCACTGCTGTATATAGGGATGATTTTTTCTGCGAATCAATAACAGCTTCAGCCGGTTTTCGTATTTAGAAAATATAAGCATGTCCACGCTGAGGGCAGGACAGGGGTAGCGGCTGGCATCATATGCCTTTAAAAATTCCTCCTCTGTCTGACCCTTTGCATTCACCGGTTGTTTTTTTATCATACACTTCCGCCTCTTTTCTACTGTAAGCATAGCACAGGATTTCATTGTGTAGAAGAAAAAATTATGCAGAATGCGGAAATCCATTTCTTAATATGCTATGATGATAGAGAAGAAACGGAGGAGCTGTTATGGATACAAGACTTGCGGAAAGATTATTCGTACTGATTACATCCAATATGGATCGTACCTATGAGGAAGAATGCAATATGGCTATGGATGTATTTCTCGAAGAGGAATTTGACATGGGTGAGCTGAAGCGCATGCTGCTGTATCTGCTGGATAAGGTGAAGGCAGACAGGCGGGAAATGGTGAAGGAAAAGATCGAACAGCAGATTGGTTCTTTACATGAGCAGTAGCTGGCAGATTTTGCAAGGCCGCCCTGCTTTTCATTTTGTGGAAAATACGCTATACTGATAGCATCAGTCAAATGGAGGTCGGATATGAAGGAATTTATCAGATTATGTGGAATCGCAGCTTGTACACTGCTGCTTCTGACAGGCTGCAGTTCAAAATATGAACGTGATGATGAGCCGGGAAGGGTGGAAAATATCACCGTTGCAAAGATGCAGGAAATGGTGGATAAGAAGGAAAGCTTTGCCATTGTATTTACGCAGACTACCTGCTCACACTGTATAGAATTCAAGAAAATGCTGGATGGTTACCTGCTGGATCATAACGTTGTACTGTATGATGTTGTTCTGGATGAAGCACCTGCCTCACAGCGGAAATCTGATTTGAATACGATTCGGAAAACCTTTCCGGGAATGAACGAAACACCTTCCCTTTTTTATGTGAAGGAAGGAAAGCTGGAAAATCTACTGGAAAACGGTGATGATGGCTTAACGGAGGAAAAATTCGATAGCTGGGTACAGCGCTATAAGCTGGATGAGAAAAAATAAAATACATAAAAAAAGTATTCTGTATAAGGGATGTTTCCTGTTATAACGGAATACTTTTTTATGGACTCCTGTTTAAAAATATGCGCTGTCAAAGAAATCATAAAAGCAGATTACTGTAAGCTGCTGTCACATAAGGCATTCATGGGAATTACAAAAAGCAATCGCAAGCGCACTTTCTTTCAATTCCAAGTGACTGATAAAAGGTATGGTTGCATACGACCGGTTTGCATCTGTTTCATTGGCTGTTGATACTGTATGACAAACATCCTTTTCTCTTTGCTTTGATCAGATTTGAGAACAGGTATTATTTATTAGCTTTATCCACATAATACCAAAGCTTATATTGCGGCTCGTCAAACTCACTGACATAGGCATTTTTAGGATTGTCCTCACTGATTTTAATGCGCAGGCGCTCCTGCAGCTTCAGCTTCTTCTCATGAGCAGGAAGGATACTGTAAATCAGCTGTCTGACCTCGTAGCGCTGCTGGTTAACGTGATATTCCACAGTTACATATTTGGAGGGTAATCCGCGATACAGATAAAAACCATCATCGATTTTTATTATACGGCCATAGCTTTCATATCCATGCAGTCTTGCCTTTTGTTTTCCAAACATCACCACACCTGTTCAAAACCTTCCTTTTTATAACTATAGTATATCATTTTGATGTGGGAAAAGCAGGAACTTAAGAAAAAATAATATTTGAATATATTTGCTTGTGTTTCATGGTATACTTATATAAAAAGGAGACATATGAGACGAACAGACAGAGAAACAACAAGAGAAGAGGCATGGCGCATTTTTGATCAAAGCGCATATTCCGTGCTTTCCATGAGCTACCGGAATAGACCGTATGCCACTGCACTATCGGTAGCACGTATCAATGAGACCCTGTACTTTCACTGTGCCCGTGACGGGGAAAAAATCAGGGCCATGCGTGAAAATCCAAATGTCTGTTTGCACAGCGTTGCCCGTATGGAGAACTGTGCAGAAGGGTTTACTGTTTATTATGCATCCTGTACAATTAGAGGAATTGCGCAGGAGGTGGTTGATGAAGAGGAACGGCATCGCGCGCTGCTTGCCCTCTGCAGGACCTTTATACCACAGAGCATGGACATGGCAGAGCAGGAAATCCGCGATTTAAGGAGCGTTACTGCTGTGTGGAGCATCACCGTGCAGGAAATTACGGGAAAGCGGAATGTGGAAAAATGACAAATGTAATAAAAAACAAATGACATTTGAAAGTTGAATTTACAGGGAACCTTTTGTAAAATATACGTGCAATAAGATATTGGTTCTGCATGGTGGTAGTGCAGAAGCAGTTATGGTATTGTGGTGAATTTAGAAATTGGTCTTTCTTAAATTCCAATCTACAACATTGCTTGAATCGCACGGTATGACTTCTGCAGATGTTTGCTGGTAACATTCCTATGCAGAAAACCCATTCATAATCTGATCCGTTGCTAAAATCCTGAATCTGGAATAGACATGAAACCCTTCAACACCAATACAGGCGCGGAGTATCTCATACCGAATGCAAAGCTTCAGTCAATATGCAACCTATTTTATCAAAAAATATACGATAAAATAGAAAAGAACAAGCCAAAAGAGAGAGTGGCTTGTTTTTTTATGATATAATAATGGTTGATAAAAAGTGAGGTCTTTATGTCAAAACTGAAAGTGAGTATACGTTCCATTGTCATGTTTCTGTTCGCCCTGATGTTTGTTGTGGCCGGCTTGTCACTTCTGAGCCGCTATACCAGCGAGCAGTTCATCTATCGCAGCAAGAAGCCTCTGAAAATCGGGGCGACCTATATGACGCTGAACAATCCCTTTTTCAATGTAATCGATGATGAGGTACGCAATGTCGTCGAGGCAAACGGAGATGTTCTCATATCCCTGGATCCTGCACTTGATTTGCAGAAGCAAAAGGAACAGATTCACTATCTGATTGAACAGGGTGTCAGTGCGCTGATTATCAATCCGGTGGATTTTACGGGCTTGAGTGAGGAGCTGAAGGAGGCAAGGGAAGCGAATATACCGGTCATTACTGTGGATACGGATGTATTTGATGAGGATCTTGTCGCGTATTCTCTGATGTCGGATAATTACGATGCCGGTGTGCAGTGTGCCAAGGATATGATGAAGCGGAAGAAATCGGCGAATATCGTATTGCTTCAGCACAGTACCGCCTATTCTGCTGTCCAGCGGATTCAGGGCTTTGTCGATACCATTAAGGATAAGCCGCAGTACCGTGTTGTGGAGCGAATCGAGTGTGAGGGACAGCTTGAAATCGCCATGCCGAAAATGGATGCCTTTTTGAATAAGGATATCTCCTTTGATGTGGTTATGGCACTGAACGACCCCAGTGCGCTGGGTGCCCTTGCCGCCATGCAGGATAAGGATCGTCTGCAGTCGGTACTTGTCTATGGTGTGGATGGATCGCCGGAAACTAAGGCACTGATCAAGGATCATATCATGACGGCATCCGTTTCCCAGTCACCGAAAACGATGGGAAAGGATGCGGCGGAGATCGTCTATAAAATACTGGAAAACAAGCCGTACAGCAGCAAGGCCAGAATACCGGTAACGCTGATCAATGAAAATAATATCGATCAGTTCTCTCTGGAAGGGTGGCAGTAATCATGGGGTTTATGAAATGGAGCAATGATGAGAAGCTGAAGGCGATTCACTGGATGATGTGCTTTCTCAATCTGACAATCATTCTGTTTATCAGTGTCATTATGTACATTACCACACTGCGCATCTGTGATATGTATGAGGCCAGGACCTTTCTTTCGACCTTACCGTGTCTGCCTTCCAATCCTCTGCGCATCATGATTACATCGGTCGCCTGTTTTCCGATACTTCTGTTTGTGATGCGGCTGCGGCATCAGATTCAGCTGACCACCTGGAAGCTGGCGGGAAGCTTTCTGCTGGAAACCTGTCTCTGTCTGATTATCATGCAGTCTCTCAGCTTTTCCACCAACAGCATTCTGCTTCTTGTGATGGCCGATCTGTTGACGTATATCAGCACCAACCGGGAACGGGCACTCTGTCTGGCCGTGATGATTGTCATCTATCTGTGCGGGAATTATGATTTTCTGTCCGGACGCTTTGCCATCGTCTCCTTCAATGACTATCTCGCATGCTATAACTCCATGACGCAGTCCGTGCTGTCCAGTATCCATAACACGCTGGCTTCCCTGAACATCATCATGTTTATCCTGTATATGATCTTTCTTGTACAGGAGAAAATCAATGAAAGCAAGAAATTTCTACAGATGAATCAGGAGCTGCAGGATTTGAATGAACAGCTGAAGGAATATGCCAACATCCGTGAAAAGATGGGAGCGACCAGAGAACGAAACCGTCTGGCAAGAGAAATTCATGATACGCTGGGGCACACACTGACCGGCTTATCCGTCGGTATCGATGCCTGTGTATTGATGAGTGAAATCGATCCGGCCGCAACAAAGAATCAGCTGAGCACGCTGGCGGAAACGGCCAGAAACGGCTTGAAGGATGTGCGGCGTTCCGTGGATAAGCTGCGTCCGGATGCACTGGAGCATTATACGCTGAAGGAAGCTCTGGATAAAATGATTCAGGAATTCCAGGGGGTTACCGATGTCGTTATTCATTTTGTATGTCATCTTCCGCATTTAACCTTTGATAAGGACGAGGAAGAGGTCATATACCGCATTATTCAGGAGGGAATGACGAATGCGGTCCGACACGGCAAGGCGAAGGAGATATTTATATCCATCGCAAAGGAAAATGATACGCTGATTCTGATTATCGAGGATGATGGAATCGGCTGTGAAACTATTAAGCCGGACTTTGGACTGCACCACATGCAGGAGCGTATCGCCCTCTTGCAGGGAGATATCCGGTTTTACGGATCCAACGGGTTTGTGATCCTTGCAGAAATTCCAATCAGGGAGGGTATCTGATGATTAAGATTATGATTGCGGATGATCAGGAGCTGATCCGCGAAAGTCTGAAAATTATATTGAGTACAAAAGAAGAATTCAGGGTGATCGCCACCGTAGGAAGCGGTAAGGAGGTCATTGAGGCAATACGCAGGGAGCAGCCGGATGTCATTTTGATGGATATGCGGATGCCGGATATGGATGGGGTACACTGTACCAAGTTTGTGAAGGAAGTGTATCCGGATGTGAAGGTTATTGTTCTGACAACCTTTGATGATGATGAATATGTATATTCTGCTTTGAAATACGGAGCCAGCGGCTATCTGTTGAAGGGCGTATCACTGGATGAGCTTTCCAATGCGATAAAAACCGTGCTGCAGGGTGGTGCGATTTTCAATCCCAATGTCGCAAGCAAGGCGATTCGTATCTTTTCGCAGATGGCGAAGAATAATGTGGTTACTGAGAAATTTCAAAGTCAGGATGATCTTCCCACACTGAGCAATACGGAGTGGAAAATCATTCAGCAGGTGGCACAGGGGCTGTCCAATAAGGAAATCGCAGAAATCCTGAAGTTTACAGAGGGTACGATACGAAATTATCTGAGTGTTATTCTGGATAAGCTGGAGCTGCGCGATCGTACGCAGCTGGCCATCTGGTATATACACCGGGAAAAAGCGGAACAGGACGATAACGGATGAAACGGCGTCTGTTGATCACTCTGGTGTTGCTGCTGCTGTGTATCGGCGGAATCGGATGGTTTTCCTATATGCAGCAGAAAACAGTAGTCCTGAAATTCGGCATGTTTGCCGGCAGCAACTGGGATGTTCCCAACGGAGACAGCTACAAAATTATCGATCAGGCCATTGAGCGCTTTGAAAAGGCACATCCGAATGTGCGGGTGGAATATGTGAGCGGTCTGCAGAAGGCGGATTACTCCGAATGGCTTTCCCAGCAGGCACTGGAAGGTGATTTGCCGGATGTATACATGGTGCTGTCCGATGATTTGTATACCTTTGCGGATATCGGAATGCTGGAGGAGCTGGATTCCTACATACAGCGTGATGAAAAGCTTACGGTGAAAAACTATTTTACACCGGCATTGAAAAGCGGACAGATGAATGGCAGGCAGTACGCCCTGCCATATGAAAGTGTTCCGACCATGATGTATGTGAATAAGACGCTGCTGGACAAGTTCGGTATCGCCCTGCCGGATAATAACTGGACATGGGATGATTTCTATACAATCTGTGAAAAGGTGACACTGGATTCGGATCATGACGGTTCCCTGGATACCTTTGGTGTTTACGGCTATGGCTGGCAGAATGCGCTTGCCTCCAACGATGCGACGATATTCAATGCCAGCGGAACAAGTGCGACTCTGGCGAATGACAAGGTGTATGAGGCTGTGGAATTTACGAGAAAGCTGGAGGAGCTGAATAAGGGGCAGAGTGTGAACAGTGCCATGTTTGATAAGGGGATGGTTGCCTTTTGTCCGATGAAATTCAGCGAATACAGAACCTACAAGCCCTATCCGTGGCGTGTGAAGAAATATACGAATTTTGAATGGGACTGCATTCCAATGCCTGCGGGACCAGAGGGGGATAATGTATCGCAGCTGGATACGCTGAGTATGGGAATCAGTGCCAGCAGCTCGCATAAGAAGCTGGCGTGGGAATTTTTGAAATCGCTGTGCTATGATACAACAGCACAGAAGGATATTTTTAAATATTCTCAGGGCGTTTCCGTGTTAAAGGATATCACGGGCTCCAAACAGGTGATGGAGTATTTACTGAAGGATGCCCCGGGGGATTCCACCTTCAATATGGATTTCTTTAATGATACGATGGAGCATGCAATTCCGAATACCAAGTTTACTGATTACGACCAGGTGATTTCGGTAGCGGACAGTGAGATACGAAGACTGCTGGGGACGGATGAGGATATCAAGACAAGCATCAATACCCTGCAGACAAAGATTGATCTGATTTTGAAAAAATAGAGGAGCAGGGAATGGTAAGCGGGTGATTCTCAGGACAAACGGGTATTGAAGCGCTGAATAGCTTTGATACTCGTTATTTCTTAAAAGAGTTTACAATACCTTTGCCTATGTGCAGGACTCCTGCATTTTCTTTGGCTTTCAGGCTCAGAGTGCAGAATGCAGTGCGTGTGTTTCCACCAGATAAAACAATGTGTACTTATCTACAGACGGATGTTTGTAGGTGCTGGTAATACGGGAATATACGGGGTGTATCTTTTACTTGGTGAATCATACCGTGCTATGAAGGGCAATGAATCTGTAAATAGAAACATATGAATTGGCATACAAAATATGATGTGTTGTGAAAAGGCGGTATATATACGGAGATATCCGTCATGTTTGATTGTAAAAAAAAGGGAATCCGGCGATTATGAGTGCAATAGCTTTGGATATCCCTGTTTTTTTCTGCATAACTAGCTTCTATTTGATAATTCGTTCGTGTGCGTTTAATATTTGCGGAAACGATAGCCGCTTCCCCATACGGTTTCGATAAATTTCGGATTGGCACTGTCCTTTTCGATTTTCTCACGGATCCGATTGATGTGTACGGTAACGGTAGAGATTTCACCGATGGCATCCAGTCCCCATATTTTTTCAAACAGCTGATCCTTGCTGAAAACGATATTCGGATTTTTGGCAAGGAATACGAGAAGCTCAAATTCCTTGTTGGGGAGAACGAGGGATTCACCATCCAAAAAAACCTCATGGGAGTTTAAATCAATCATCAGATTTTCGATTTGCAGCAGATTCTCTTTTTTCTGTGCTCCTTGTGTCAGCCGTTCATAATTGGCGATTTGTGATTTCACTCTTGCAATCAGTTCGCTTGGATTAAACGGCTTTACGATATAGTCATTGGCACCCAGACCAAGACCCCGGATTTTATCCATATCCTCACGCTTGGCTGATACCAGAATGATCGGTACATTTTTCGATGCTCTCAGATTCCGGCATACCTGAAAGCCGTCTTCCTTCGGTAGCATGACATCCAGCAGAATCAAAGCAAAATCCTCCTGCAAGGCGCGTTTTAATCCGCTTTCACCATCCTCACAGATTTCAACCTCATAGTCATTCGCTTCCAGATAATCGCGTTCCAGTTCCGCAATCGCTCTGTCATCCTCTACAATCAGTATTCGTTTCATAGCGTTGTTCCTCCTTGTAAAAGCGGCAGTCTTATCGTAATACACAGACCCTTGTTCAATTCACCGCTGGCGCTTATTTCACCCTTCATCTGGGTTATGATTTGCTTGGTGATGGAAAGACCCAGTCCGTTTCCCTTCACCTTGGAGCTTCTCGCAGGATCGCTGCGATAGAAGCTGTCAAACAATCTTGGTGCCTGGGATGGATCGATTCCGATTCCATTGTCCTGAAATGTGAGAATGCATTCCTTCTTATCGCATTCCAGTGTGACATCAATGTGCACCGGATTCTCACTTCTATATTTTATACTATTCTGACACAGATTGTCCAATACCCGAATAAAATGTGTACGGTCCATCAAAACCTGCACGGGCTGCGTGCATTTGACGGTAAGCTTTATGCTTGCATGCTCATAGCGGGAAGCACATTCCTGATACCAGTCTTGTAAAAAGTCTGCCAGATTTACACATTCATCATGAAACGGCACCTGTCCCAGATCAAGCTTGGATAAGAGAAAGAGACTTTCCACCAGCGCATTCATGGCATTTGTTTTCTCCTGTATGATATGCAGATAGTGCTGCTGTTTTTCCGGCGTATCCGCAATCCCGTCCAGCAGTCCGTTGACATACCCCTGCATGGAGGTGAGCGGTGTGGAAAGGTCATGGGAAATGCCTGCAATGAGCTCCTTGCGGTTCAGGTCATATTGGGACCGCAGCTTTTCCGACTCGATCAGCTGCTTGCGCATCGCTTCGAAGTTTGAGCACAGCTCGCCGATTTCATCCTCTTTCTCCACAGAGATCTCCTGCTTCAGATTACCGCTTCGGATTTCACTGGTAGCCTGATTGAGATCATACAGCGGAATCAGGATATGCTGTGCCAGCTTTCTTGTCAGTACGGCACCCAGTGCTACAATGAATAATACCATGAATACACCGGTTGCGACAATCGTTATTTTGATCATCAGCTTGGTATGCTCCCAGGATTCATAAGAGTCCTGAGGGAAGGTTAGATCCTTCCCGGAAAAGGTTATGCGCAGGGTTTTATCCGCCGCATTTTTCAGCTCAGCCTGATATGCCATGCCGTTTGCATTCCATATGATATAAGGAAGCTCATACTGCTTTGTTTCGGCTATGCTTTCGAATTCCTTCTGCATGCTTTTCCGGTTGACTCCGCTGCTGTGGTATAAAACCTCCGCTTTTTGATCGTGTGCTTCCTCGACGAAAATATGAAGACCTGATTTTTCAAGCTGTGCGAGAATACGTCTGGCCTCGTCCGTGATGTGCTCACTTCCTGCCAGCTCGTCGTTCATTGTTTTGATCAGCAGTGTAGGTCCGTAGTTTGAGGTGTTTAACAGGACATTGCGGATGAGTGCAGCCGGAGAGTGTGTCACAAAGGAAAATCCCAGCAGCAGGGAAAACAGAATGAAGCATACAAAAATGATGGGAATGAGTACCATAAGAAAATTGGAAAGCAGTATTTTTTTACGTATGGATATATCTCGATAGCGCATGTTACCACCCCTTTGCATGTTCATTATGTAGGAATTCATCATGAAAAGCAAGGAAAAACGGCAGTGTTAATAGAAAGTATAGAATCTTTGCTGTCTGTCTGTATGCCAAAGCCGGACAGCCCTTACACCGTATATGGAAGGAGAATAAAAACATGTAAGCGTACATGATATGCACTGCTTACATGTTTAATTTATAACACATTTCCGTTTGTTGCGATCACATTCCGATACCACCAGTAAGAATCCTTCGGATACCGTTTCCGTGTCCCGTGTCCTGCATCATCCTGATCGTTGTAAAGGCATGGAATGGAGCAGTCAGCACATCGTCAATGATGTATTTATGATACAGATTTCGCTCAGATTGTAAGAATGCATGCGAAACAGCAGGACGCGAGGTTGCAATTCCTGCTCTCTATGTTACGATATATATGGAAAAGGATGGAGGGTATCATATGAAAAAAATACTGCTTCTGTGTCTGGTGTTTCTCTTCCTGGGCAGTTTTACCGCATGCAGTAAAGCCGGGAATACAGCCACTGCGGATGGTCAGGAACAAATTCTGGAGGAAAGCGATTTTTCAAAGCTGGTGAAGGATGACGACATATTGAAGGTTTCATCGAAGGATACGGATATTACAGTGAAGCTTGGATCTGTTCCAAAGGATCTGGTTGTGAGCGGGGAGCTTCTGGATGCTTCCGGAAAGCCGCTGTACCATCATGTGGTGAAGATTTCATTTCAGGAAAAAGATGGAAATATCGTCTTCCAGAATGAAGCGCTGCTTCTAAGTGCTGTAAGCAGTGATTCGGATATTTTAAAAAAGAGTCTGCTTGCCTATCGTATTCACAGTGAAAGTGAGAATATGGACTGGCATCTTCTTGTGCAGCTGCAGGATGTATAGCCTAATCGATTATACATAAGAAAAGCTTATCTTTTATATAGCATGGATAAGCTTCTTTTTTCTATTTTAAGAGCCTGCCTTCTGCAGCTTTTTCTTTGCTTTTTTATCCTTGATCTTATTCACAAGATGCTTCCAGTTCGGCAGGTAATCCCCCTCCTGCTGTTCCTTCTGTTTACGAACCTTTCGCTTTTGCTGGATATCCTTGTTCTGTATCCAGCTTTTGACAAAGCGCAGGTATTCCCTTGGATTGCCAAGACTGAAATCCCCGTGCGTATAATTCATCAGCATGAAAATCTGTGCATCACTCAGTGCCTCTTTCAATAGATCGGCACTTTTTTTCATACTCTTCTTCTCACGCTGTCCAACCAGAATTGCTGTTTTACATGTAGCCTGCGCCAGATTTTCGGGAAGCTGAAAGGTACTGACTGTATGGTGTATGCTTTTCAGGTTTTCCTTTGTCATTGCCTGATAATTTTGATAATAATCCTCAAAGGCAAAATCATCATTGAAAACAGTGTAGTACATGAATTTATTGAACCATTTTTTTCTTGCCAGTGCATTTGTGTAGATGCCGGCATAGGCACTCCAGCTCTGCAGCTTTACCGGCTGCATCATCGCACTTTCAATCATGGCGTATTCGCACAGATCCGGCTTCATAGACAGCATGGAAACGGCAATCTGCGCACCCAGTGAAAATCCTGACAGCACCTGGATATGCCCGTTATAAAACTCCTGAAGATAGGTAAGCAGCTCCTCTGCACACTGCTGTATACTGATGAATGGTTTCTGAGCTTCACTTCCATGTCCGTCTAAGACGGGGACGATGAGGGTGTAATCTTTTTTCAGCTCCCGTATTTCTTCCTGAAAGCTGAAGGCGGAAAGGCATTCTCCGTGGATATACATATAGACCGGTTTGTTTTTCTGAACATAGGTTTTAAATTGCATGATGACCAACCTCACTTTATGCTTCCATTATACGATAGGAAACCGTTTTCAGCTGATTAACTTCTTGCGGAGTCTTTTGCAGAAAATTAACCTTTGCATTTTGACATATTTTCTATATGATATATGGTGAGGTAGATAGCTAATGAATAAACGTGCACGAGAAATCATTTTCTGGATAATGGAAAAGCGGGATTATCAGGAAACCTGTACCATCAATGATCTGATGGACAAATTCAAGGTATCGGAACGAACGATTCGCTATGATCTGGAGGGAATCACGGATTTTCTTCTGGAAAACAAGCAGAAGCCGATTCAGCTTTGTGAGCATGGCGTGATTGAGCTGCAGAAGGATACTGATACCATTCGCATGCTGCTGGGACAGAATGATTTTTATTCCTTCAAGCTGAGCAAGGAGGAACGCATGCATATGATTCTGTATCTGATAGCGAATACGGGGGAGCATGTAACCCTGCAGCAGCTGGCGGATATACTTTTTGTATCCCGTTCCACAATCATTCATGATGTGGATGATGTACGCAAGAGCATTCAGAAGCAGGATCTGGAAATCGTATCCCTTTGCCGAGGTCTGCGTATTCAGGGCAGGGAGAGCAGCCGCCGGATCATGCTGATGCATCTGCTGCGCCTGCCGTATGTGCAGCAGTATCGGATTTCAGAATATAAAGATATGATGTCCCCACAGGATTTGGAAAGCCTGAAGCGTATGATCAAGGATGCGGAATTATCAAGCAGCCGTTTTTTTACTGACGGTTCCTTTGAAGATTTGCGGCAGTATCTAATGCTTATGATTGAACGCTACCATAAGCATCGGTTTGTGGAGATCGACTATGTATCCCAGCATCTGTCCACGCAGAAAATGGCAAGCCATCTGATGAACAAAATGGAGGATTATTTCGGTATGGAGCATCGGCTGCAGGAGGAATACCTGCTGGCGGATATCCTGTACAATATGCATTATCTCAAACGCAATGATGCGGATGAGAAGATCATGCAGATTCAGGTCATCTCCAAGCAGTTTATTGATGCCGTAGCGCATGATCTGAATATTGATCTGCGCAATGATTTTCAGTTTTACCAGAATCTGACCAATCATCTGCAATCCACATTTAAGGATCTGGATATGGGGTATGATAGTGACAATGAGCTTCTGTATGAAATCGTGAAGAAGAATTCGGAGGTTGTCGCAGCGATTGAGAAAAATCTGCAGCCACTGGAGCTGTTTGTACAAAGAGCCATCACCCGTGAGGAAATCGCCTATATCACCATTCATGTCTGTGCGGCAATGGAGCGCAACCGTTATCAGGGTGCGCAGTTCACGATTCTTCTTGTGTGCAACTCCGGTGTGGGAACCTCACAGCTGCTGTTAAGCCGGCTGAAAAAATACTTTCAGTTTTATGTAGCGGATGTTCTGCCGGTGCATGCACTCGCGAATTATGATGTTACAGGAATCGATCTGATCATATCAACGGTACCGCTGAAGGAGGAGCGCTGTGAAACCATCATTCTGCATCCGTATCTGAGTGATGAGGACTGTATCCTTTTGGGTGAAAAGCTGGAAACATTGAAAAGCGGTATGCACCGTGTGAATTCCAATCCGAATTTTCAGCGACTTCAGACACTGATTGCGAATTCCATTGCCATCAGCCCGCTGGATAAGGATGAAATCTATAAGAATATTATCCGGGATCTGCAATCGCATTTCTTTCCGATAGCCCCAAGTGACAAGGCAACGCTTCGTGAACTGCTTGCCGGACATATCGAGGTGGATGTGGAATGTGCAGACTGGAAGGAGGCTGTCAGAAGAAGTGCGCAGCCATTGCTGGAACAGGACTATCTGAGTGAACAGTACATCACGCAGATGATTCGCAATATTGAAACAATGGGACCGTATATCGTACTGGCACAGGGCTTTGCCTTGCCGCATGAATCGCCGGATGTCGGTGGGATGCAGCTGGGGATGCAGCTGATTCGGCTGAAGCATCCGGTACCGTTTCATTCGCAGTTCTATGATCCTGTGGATTTTGTATGCTGTCTGTCCACGATAGATAAGGACTCGCATTTGAAGGCAATGTTTCATTTAATGAATCTGTTATCGAAAGCGGATTTCTGTGAGAATATCAGAAAGGCGAAAACCGCAGAGGAAGTATATCAGATAATTTATGAATATGAATCCATTTTATAAACAGCTCTTTGCAGGATACTGTAGGAACGTACTACCATGCGTAAAAGGGCTCATGAAGTAGTATCACACATAAAATAAAAAGCTTTCTGAAGAGCTGCGATACGCATCTGAAAGCTTTTTTATTATTCTGCCAGCAGAACACCCGTATAGGTCGCAGCCATCGTATCCCCCGTTATATCCATACGGTTTATTTCGATACATTGCAGCTGACCATGCAGGGATAAGGAGCCGCTGTTTTCCTGAAATTGCAGCGTATCCGGAAATTCTATAAGCTTTCCCGATTTCTTGGTTATGGTAACACTGCGAAAGTGGAATGGTGCAGGAATCAGTTTCCCAACCTTTTTGTAAAGTGAATTTTCTGTCAGTTGAATCTTTGTGTCCTTTGTCACATATGCACTATCCAGCTTTACGGATACGGCTTTACCGATATCAAAGCGCTTATCAATTCCGGTTTCCTTAATTACATGTTCTTCCGATTGTGACAAGGTATTGCTCCATGGCTCCGGATTTTCTTTTGCACCGATCGGCATGGATACGGCAAGACAGGCTGCCATAAGTGCAGCACATGGTAAAAGCTTTTTCTTCATAACATCATTTCCTCCCTATTTTCTGTTCAGTGATTAGAACTATATCTAGTATTATACCATAAAAAACGGGTTCTCCTCATTTTTCAGGCTAATTGTAAAATGATGCATAACAATAAAATCTGAGTTTATGAAATTAAATTTGTGGTGCAGCTTTCACCACGCGGATACCGCATTGCCGATATGCCTCCAGCAGACTTTCATCCGCGCCCTGATCTGTGATAAGCGTATAGCTCTGTTCATGAGATATTGCAATGAAATCACGGCTGTTCAGCTTACTGGAATCACACAGGACATAGACCTCCTCCACAATGGAGAACAGTGTTTCCAGCAGACCGCTTTCCACCACACTGTCGGTATACAGGTTTCCCTTTTCATCTATCGCATTCACACTTAAAAAGGCCTTTGACAGCTGAAACTGTTTTAGATTTGTCTGTGCAATCGGACCGGTCAGCGTGAGGGAATTGCTGCGCAGTTCACCACCGAGCATAAAAATGGTTAATCTGGAATCCTGATACAATTCATATGCCACATTCACAGCATCGGTTACGACGGTCAATGGCAGGTAGTGCAGAAGGGCAGACGCAAACATATCCATCGTAGAGCCGCTGGCAAGAAAAATACGATCATGCTCCTTCAGAAAGCCTCTTGCAATATGGGCAAGCTGCCGCTTTTTCTCTGTATGCAGCTTACGGCGCTTTGCAAACGGTGTCTGCGCATCAAAGGTTTTCTTTTCCTTTGCGATGGCACCTCCATGTGTTCGAATCAATGCTCCCATCTGTTCCAGCTCCATGAGATCACGACGAGCGGTCATGGCCACTATGTGGAAGCTTCGGCATATCGTCTGTACGTGAAGCTCTCCTTTTTCCTGCAAAAGCGCAAGTATTGCTTTCTGCCGTTCCTGTTTTGTCATTGTTATCACCTGCCTTCACTATATCATAAAATGTGCGTTTCGAACAATAAAATTAAAAAAAAGATGAAATATAAACAATAAACATGAATAGTGTTTCTGGATTTTCATTTTTGTACTATGATGAATGTGCGAAACGAACAATTAGGAGGAATGTATATGAAATGTGTTGCTGTTGGAGATATGTTTCTGTCAGAGGAGGCATTCGCTAGGGTATTGAAACATCACGCACTGTTTTGTTCCTATCACGGCTTTTCATGGAAGGCGGATCTGGATCGTGTATCTACACGTACGCTGATTCGCAAGATTGAAACAAAGGGAAGTGAGGCATATGCAGTCGAAGGGGAATTGAAGGAGGCTATGCTGGATGCGGACGTGATCTTCATTCATATGTGTCCGGTGGGAAAGGATATCATTGAGCAGGCACCGCACTTGAAGTATATTGTTACGGCAAGGGGCGGTGTGGAAAACATCGCGGTGGAAAGTGCAAAGAAAAAAGGAATCAGAGTTATTCACTGTCCCATGCACAACGCCTTTGCCGTTGCTGAGCTGACGGTTGGGTTAATGATCTGTGAAACACGAAATGTGACAAGAGCAGATCGCTCCCTGCGCGAGGGTATCTGGAGAGAATCCTATCCGAATACCGGATCGATACGGGAGCTTAGAAGTATGACGGTAGGTTTGATTGGCTTTGGTGCAATTGGTCAGCTTGTCGCACAGCGCCTGCAGCCGTTTGGATGCAGCATCATGGTACATGATCCCTATCTGGATGCATCTGTTATTGAGCGACTTGGCTGTATCGCGGTTGATAAGAAAACCCTGTTACAGGAAAGTGATATCGTATCCCTTCACGGTCGCATCGGACCCAATGATCCCCCGATTATCGGGCGTGAGGAATTGAAGCTTATGAAACCGGTCAGCTATCTGATCAATACGGCAAGAGCGGTACTGGTGGATATGCCGGCGCTGGAGGAGGCGCTGCAAAACGGCAGCATCATGGGGGCTGCGATCGATGTATTTCCGAAGGAGCCGCTGACTAAAGAAGATGCTGTCGTACAACTGGATAACTGCACACTTACCAATCATCGCGGCGGGGATACTCTGGATTCCTATGAACGCAGTCCGGAGCTGCTGCTGGAACAGCTGCAGGAGGCAGTGCAAACAGGACATACGAAATACATGATATAAAACCTATATGATTGCCCTGCACACAGAGGGCAATGTCTTATGCATGATTTAAGATAAGGATGGCTTACAGCTGCTTGCTATCCTGTGGGATATGAGAGGAGAAAACATATGAAAGTAGAAGAAACATCATTTTTAAATGAATATATCGCTATGGCGGATTATGGCGACAGACTGGGCTGGCATGAGCGCAACGGCGGGAATTTCACCTATTGGATGAAGCCGGAAAATGTTGCGGATGTAAAAGATGAATTGCACGATAAAGGGGAATGGCTGCCGATTGGTACCAATGTGGATAATCTTGCAAATGAATATTTTCTAATCAGCGGCACGGGAAAGTATTTTCACAATATGAAAAAGGATCCCCGGCATACAATAGGCATCATACAGGTTGATTCTACCGGTACAAAGTATCGTATTCGCTGGGGTCTTGAAAACGGAGGCCGTCCTACCAGTGAGCTGCCTACGCATCTTATGAATATGGCAGTCAAGGCAAAGCTTACAAATAATGAAAACCGCGTGATTTATCACTGTCACTGTCCCAATGTGATTGCACTTACCTTTCTGCTTCCGCTGAAGTCGGAAATTATCACAAGAGAGATTTGGGAGATGATGACGGAATGTCCGATCATCTTTCCTGAGGGAATCGGTGTCGTGGAGTGGATGGTACCGGGAGGTCGCGAGATTGCCGTTGTCACAAGCAGGCTGATGGAAACCTATAATGCGGTCATATGGGCACATCATGGAATGTTCTGCAGCGGCGTGGATTTTGATTCCACCTTTGGTCTGATGCATACGATTGAAAAGAGTGCCGAGATGTGGATCAAGGTGCATTCCTGCCGACAGGATAAGCTGCAGACGATTCCTGTGGAGGGCTTCCGTGATTTGCAGGAAGCGTTCCAAGTAATACTGGATGAACGTTTTCTTTACAAAAAGTAGATAAATAAAACTCCGGTCATGACCTATGCTTGACCGGAGCTTTTTCATACCGCTAACAGTTAAACTCTTTTACTTCTGAATGGACCTGTTTCCAGCCACAAGCAGTATGATACAGGAAAGTGATGAAAGGATAGAGATAAGCAACAGAAGCCAGTACAGCATCCCATAGGAATCGAAATATTCTGTGACACTGATCATCTCATCCAGGGCGATTCCGCTCGTCCATAAGAATACCATGGAAATAGCCAGTGTCCCCAATAAGCAGAGAAGCAGAAAAGGCAATACTATTTTTTTAAAATTTGACATAAAGATCCTCCATTTCTATTTATATAAGCTTTCGCATGCCTGCTGCGTAACTAAATGGTTGGGCATTGAACATCATCAGGTACGCAGATAGCTGCAAACAGGAAAATGATTTGATTTACAGAAGGGGAAAACCACTACCTTATCATCTACTTCCCTATGTTTATTTTACATGGAATGTGGAAAATGTAAATATGTAGGGGATGAATGGTATCTATCCAGGAGGGAACGGTCTATGTGTTACCAGAATAGGAGGAGAGCCAGTTATGCTTTTAATTTTTTACCGTTTCCTACCTAAATCGACCGCTTGTCCCATTTTTATTTACTTTTATGATCATAATGTTTATGATGAAGACGATGATAGGTGGAGGAAGAGACAAATGAAAACATATACCTTATTGATTGTGGATGATCAGGCGGATGCGGCAGAGCAACTGAGAAGTGGTATCGAAGGTATAAGTCCCGGTGTATTTGATATAGCGGTGATGAATGATGTACAGGCGATACAACAGATTTTTCATCAGATAGCTTTTTACATCTTAAAATGACCGAATGATACCTGTGGCATACCGCTTGTCCCAAAAGCCTTTTCATCTTTTCAAATTATGCTATTGTATATATAACGCGCGAAGGACAGAAGCCGGCACCTGAATGTATCCATAAAGGAAGCCCTCCTCTATCCTGTGTGCTTCACCATATAACTGGAAACAAGGCAACACCATGCCGACAGGGAGGTACTTATGCAGCACTATACTATACTGATTATTGATGACAAAAGAGAACAGGCAAAGGAAATCAAAAAGAAAATTGAAGCCCTGCATCCCGCCTTTCATGCTGATATCGCCAATGACGCAAGCTATGCATTAAAGGGCACCTATGATGCCTATCTCAGCGATCTGATGATGCCGGTTCACTCCGGTATAGAAATCGGAAATATGATTTATAAGGAAAATCCGGATGCCATTATCATACTCATGTCCTCGCTGGATAATTTCGCCATTGAGCGCACCCAGCAGTTTTCCGCCTTTACCTTTCTTCCCAAATCCAAACTGGATCAGGAGCTTTTGCCGCTGCTTCAGCATCTGGAACGCCGCCTGAATTACATCAATATACGCATCCATGTAAAAGATGGGGACAAAAGCATCGCTGTACCGATTTATAAAATCCATAAAGTGAGCGTTATAAAAAAGCAGCTCTGTCTGGACATGGGAAATACACGCTATACCTATTCATGCGATTTCAGGATTTTCAGCGCATATACGATGATTATTTTGTCTGTCCGAAAAACGGTCTACTCATCAATCCGTCCTGCGGCTATTACTATGAAGCGGGGCATACACTGCAGCTGAAGGAGGAATCGATTCGTGTCAGTCTGCTGAAGCGGAAGGAATTCAAAGAAAAATACCAAAAATATTATGATAGCCTCATGTAAATCCCGGCTGTTATTCATGTCACAAAAAGACGCTGTACGCTGATACAGGGTCTTTTTCTATGGTACAATTTGCAGTATGCCTGCTGTGCAAAGAATTCCACTGTTCAAAACTCTGCAATCCTCTGCGCAGTCTTTTACTCTTTTATGAAAGCGCTTTTTGCATTACACTGTAGGTGGATAGAAACAGCGGGATACATGAAGGGGTGGCATCCCTCATGATCGACAAAAAGGAGTATGGAAATGATTTGGGAAGACTTAGATAAAAAACTGATTCACCTACAGGCGGAAGCAGGGCATGCCAATGATATCTTTGATCAGCTGGGCACCTGCTTCATAAACGAGGGCTACAGCCGAAGCGATTATGTGGAGGCCCTGAAACAAAGAGAGGCACAGTTTCCAACCGGATTGGATATCAATGGATTCGGTGTCGCAATACCGCATACGGATGCCGGCTATGTACTGCATGAAACTGAAGGAATCATGACACTGAAGCATCCGGTAACGTTCATTCAAATGGGCAGTGATGATACACAGGTAGAGGTGAAGGTTGTCTTCATGCTGGCGATTGAGGATCCCAAAAACCACATTAAGAAGCTGCAGCAGATTCTGCGTATCATACAGGACAACGCCGTTCTGGAGAAGATCTATCAAGCCTCCAGTGCCGACGAGGTCATAGATATAGTAAAACAGAAGGAAATAGAAATAGGAGGAGAAAACTTATGAAATCAGTAAACATTCTATCAATCTGTGGTTCGGGAACCGTCACCAGCAGCATGGTGGCCGCTAAGCTGAAGGACCGTTTGTCCGAGCACGGCTATCAGGTAAGTGCTACCGAGGCAAAACCGACCGAGGCTTTAAATCTGGCGCAGTCAAAACGCTTTGACATTATCGCACACACCTCACCGCTTCCTAAGGGAGATTATGGGATTCCTTGTGTCAATGCCTTTGCCTGCATCACAGGAATGGGAGAGGACAAGTTCTTCGAGGACTTCCTCAAGGCACTGCAGTCAATAGGGAAATAGGCATTCGACTTCGCAGTACGCAACATAAATTATAAAGGAGAGATAAACGTATGGTTATATTAGAATTTCTGAAATCAATGATCGACAATTTTGGGGCTGCGGTTATCGTACCGATCATCATCGGAATCATCGCATTGTTCTTCCGTGTCAAACCGCAGAAAGCATTCCTTTCCGCCTTATATGCCGGAGTATCTCTGGAGGGTATTTCCCTGATGGTTGGGGCATTCACACCGATTATCACCCCGCTGGTTAAGAATATGGCGGATGCCATGGTCAACATCACCGGTGTAAATCTGAATGTATTCGATGTCGGCTGGCAGGCAACCAGTCTGGTAGCGTTCTCGACAAGTGCCGGTATGATCTATCTGGGACTCGGTATTGTATTACAGACAGTGCTGTTTCTGATCAAATGGACAAAGTGCTTCCAGCCCTCTGATTTATGGAACAACTATTCCTATATGGTATGGGGAGCCATGGTTATCTTTGCGACAGACAACTTTGCACTGGGCATCGCCTGCATGGTGCTGCTGAACCTGTATTCTCTGCTGATATCCGATATGCTGGTAAAACGTTGGTCTACGTATTATCAGTATCCAAACTGCACCATCATTGCTATGCATAACATTGAACCGGGTATTTTCGCCATTGTCTTCGATCCGATTCTGAATGCAATCGGCTTCAACAAACTGAAGCTGAATCCGCAGACGATCCAGCAGAAAATCGGGTTCATGGGGGAACCGATGACCATTGGCTTTGTATTGGGTGGTATTATCGGTATTCTGGGAAACCTGTCCAATCTTGGCTCTATGGCAGGCTGGGGATCTGTGCTGACGGCTGCTGTTGCCACGGCTGCGGTTATGGCCATCTTCCCGAAAATCACAGGGTTCTTTGCACAGGCATTTGCGCCGATCACCGAGGGTGCCCGTAAATTCATGGGCAATACCGGAGATCGCGAATGGTATATCGCCGTCAATGATGCTGTCGGCTATGGAGAGCCTGCAACGCTGACGTGTGGATTGCTGCTGATGCCGGTTATGGTACTGATTGCATTCTTCCTGCCTGGCAACCAGACACTGCCGGTTGTCGATCTGGTCGCAATTCCTTATATGGTAGAGGGACTTGTTGCCGTATTCAACGGAAACATGGCAAAGGTCATCGTTACCGGTGCCATCTGGTTCAGTGTCGGCTTACTGATGTGTACGTATACAGCACCGCTGTTTACCGAGGTTGCCAAGGGCGCAGGCTATGCGATTCCGGCAGGTGCTGCCATGATTACCAGCTTCAATATACTGGGAAAACCGCTGATGGGGCTGATCTTCCTCGCCTTCCTGAGCGGAAGTCCGCTATGGATCGGTGTCGCCGTCGTCGCATATGTGGTCTGCTATGCCGGATACCGCATGAAACAGAAAAACGTAGAGGAGTATCTGGAAACACAGGCAATGAAAAATGCAGAGGCGGAGGCTTAGGCTATGAATATTGATGTACAGGAATTCCGTAAGCCGTGTGCCTGCGGAAGAACACATGAAATTGTTGTAGATGATATGATTATTGAGAAGGGCGCCATACAGCGCCTTCCTCACATCATGAAAACATATTACAGTGAATACAAAACGATTGCCATGCTGTGCGATGACAATACGTATGCAGCGGTAGGAAAGCTCGTGGAGGAGCTTCTTCCCAATATCATCACCATCCGGCTGAACCCTGAAAATCTGCATGCGGATGAGCATGGTGTGGAGGCTGCACAGAAGCAGCTGGACAAATATGCGGGAATTGACTTTCTGATTGCGGCAGGCTCAGGAACGATTCATGACATTACCCGCTATCATGCGTATGAGAAAAAGCTTCCGTTTCTGAGTATACCAACGGCTGCCAGTGTGGACGGCTATGTTTCCACCGTTGCCGCCATGACATGGCACGGCTTTAAGAAAAGCTTTACGGCGGTATCTCCGCGCTTTGTGCTGGCGGACAGTGAAATCTTTTCAAAGGCACCGCTTCGTCTGACCGCAAGCGGCGTCGCTGATCTGCTGGGAAAATTTACGGCACTGTGTGACTGGAGAATCGCGCATGCCCTAACCGGTGAATATATCTGCGATACCGTCGTTGATATGGAATATAAGGTACTGAAGGAGCTTTGTGACAATCTGGACGGTATTCGCAACGGCGATTTGAGTGCCTACGAAAATCTGATGTATGGTCTGCTGCTGAGCGGAATCGCTATGCAGATGGTTGGTAATTCCCGCCCTGCATCCGGAGCGGAGCATCATATGTCACATTTGTGGGAGATGTCCGCAATCAATGAGCCGATTGATTTCTATCACGGAGAAAAGGTCGGTGTCGGACTCTGTATGGCCACGGCAGTTTATAAGAAAGCAGAACAGAAGCTGCGTGCGGGAGGCTATCAGGTGAAGGATCACATGGAGCTGGAAACAGAGTTCATCAAAGCCAATATCACCAGTCCTGTCCTGCAGGAGGAGATTCTGAAGGAAAACACACCGAATCTGATGGCAGATATCACCGGGAACATGCTGAAGGAGAAGGAAGCGGATATCCTGACGATTCTGGCAGACCTGCCGGATGCGGAAACTATGATTGGCTGGATGAAAAAGGTACACGGTCTGACGACGATGCAGGAGCTGACACTTGATGAGGCACTGAAAACGACAACACAGCGTCTGAGTCCGTATATCCGTCAGCGGCTGACCTTCATGCGATTGTTGAAATTCTACGATTTCTATGATGAAATCACAGAAGGGTAGGAATCACTATGCTGGAAGAATTAAAGCAGCGTGTGCTGGAGGCGAATCTCTTGCTTCCCAAGCACGGACTGATCACCTTTACCTGGGGAAATGTATCCGGAATTGATCGTGAAATGGGCATCGTCGCCATCAAACCGAGCGGTGTGGAATATGATCATATGACGGCACAGGATATCGTGCTGTGCGACCTGGATGGAAACGTGGTGGAAGGAAAGCTGAAGCCAAGCAGTGATCTGATGACGCATCTTGCATTTTATAAGAGCTTTCCCAATGTCGGCGGAGCGGTGCATACACACTCCCGCTGGGCAACCGCCTTTGCGCAGGCAGGACGAGCAATCCCTGCATTAGGGACTACGCAGGCGGATTACTTCTATGGAGATATTCCATGCACCAGACTCATGAGTGAAGCGGAAATTCACGGAGAATATGAACTGGAAACCGGACATGTGATCGTGGAAACCTTCACAAAGGAAAACCTGAATCCAGATACGATGCCGGGCGTGCTTGTACACAGCCATGGACCTTTCGCATGGGGAAAAGACCCCTTTGAAGCGGTGCATAATGCAGTTGTGATGGAGGAATGTGCTGCGATGGCATTTGTCAGCATCATGCTGCAGGACAACGCGGTACAGCCGATGCAGCAGGTATTGCTGGATAAGCATTTCAAACGGAAGCACGGTCCCAATGCCTATTATGGACAGTAGACCCTGCAAGCCGTATTAAGGATGGATATTATGATACGAGATAAGAAACAGATCCAGGAAGCGATGAAGCCCATACGGGCATTCATTCTGGATATGGATGGAACAATTTATTTAGGGAATGCATTGTTCCCCTATACCCGCAGCTTTCTGGATACGGTAAAACAAAGCGGGAGAGCATATTATTTCTTTACAAACAACTCCTCAAAGGACGTTAAGACGTATATCGATAAGCTGCATACCATGGGCATTGATATCGAACAGCGGCAGATGATGATTTCCACCCATGTCATCCTGCGCTGGCTGAAGGAGCATCATGCGGGAAAACGCGTGTATGTGGTGGGGACACCTGCTCTGCAGGCAGAGTTTCAACATCATGGCTGGCAGCTGGATGAGGAGCATCCGGATATCGTTGTTCTGGGCTTTGATACGACACTGACCTACGATAAGCTGTCAAAGGCCTGTCATTTCATCCGGGAGGGAGCCGCATACTACGGCATCAATCCCGATCTCAACTGTCCCATGGAAAACGATACCTTTATCCCGGACTGCGGAAGCATGGCAAGGCTGATTGAAGCAAGTACCGGTCGCTATCCGAAATTCTTCGGAAAGCCGAGTCCGAAAACACTGGAATACATCATTAAGGAAACCGGTCTTGACGCAAACCAGATCGCCATTATCGGGGATCGTCTGTATACGGATATCGCCGTAGCGGATCACAGTGCGGTTACCAGCATTCTGGTGATGAGCGGAGAAACGAAGGAAGCGGATATCGAAAAGAGCGAGGTAACGCCGGATATCGTGATCGAGGATATCGGAGAACTCGCAAAGCTGCTGTAGGAAACCGCATGCGTCATATGGCTTTCTATCAAAGGAATGCATTCCATAAAAACAAGGAAGGAATCCTCTTGCACAGACAGGGGATTCTTTTGCATTCTTCCGTTACATACAGATACACATTCAATTCCTATTCACCAATCTGTCTCGCATATAAACAGCAAAGAAAAGGGGAAAGAAGTCAAATTAATTGTATGACAATGATTTCATAAATCATGATTGCCCGCTATGAACCCATGCATTGATCTGCGATTTCTCAGTGAACAAAACCGCATTTGCTTTTAAAGTCCATCAGAAGATGTTTCTATTTATTAAAGGTTGGAGTATACTGATGGTAGATGGTGAAACGAGGGATTACATGAAAAAGAAAATGAAATGGCGAAAGCTGGCACTAGCCCTGGCTCTGGCAGTGTCCTGTATGCCGCAGAGCATGAAGGCACAGGAGGTTGTTGAGCAGATGAAAGCCCTGCCTTTTGAGATTACGAATATCGGTGTATCATCCAACACGGTGAAAGCAAAAGAGGCTGTTACGTACACAATAGATGTACAAAGTGAAAAACCGATGAGCTCCAGAATAACAATACATCTGACTGCCCCGATTACAAAAAAGGAAAAAGGGGTAACTATGAAATATGACGGAAACGGACGATACACAGGCATATTTCAAACGTCTGAGGATGAGGAAGACGGCATATGGAGGGTTGATCGTATCGATGCAGGACTGGAAAATGGTGACAGAATTTTGATATATAATACCGTTGACCTGCCAAGCTATGCGGTATATGCATATGACTTTTCCCCTCTGGATGTAACGGTTACAGATTCAACAGGCGCCGATATTACAAGGCCGGAGCTGCACGGAATTTCCGTTTTGACAAAAGAAGTCTATCCTGGTTCCGCAATTAAATATCAGTTTGATGCAAGTGATGATATGAGTGGAATCAAAAGAATTTCAATCACCCTGCATTCTCCCAGTGGTAAGGCGTTGAGGAAAAACGTGGAATATTCGCAGGATCAAACGGTATATGAATTGACAATTCCTACAGACAGCGATCTGGAGGAAGGAAACTGGACCATTTATTCAGTAGCTCTGTGGGATTACAAAATGAATTTTGTGAACTATATCAATCAGCCTTTACTTTCATCTTCCTATGAGAATATGCGCTATTTAGATATGTCTGCACAGGGATTTCAGGTAGTGCCTGATCCGGATGTCGCCCAGGGACTGAGCAATGTATTTTATATTACGGATTCTAAAACAGTAAATGATTATGTTTACGATGGGGATTTGTATGTCGGGGAAAATGCTTTCCTTACAATGAAAAATGTGCATGTGACAGGGAATGTCTATGTACTGGGTGTATTGCGTTCCCAAGGTATTCAGGTTGATGGAACCGTGTTCTGCAAAATGAGTACGACAGGCTATAACAACACACAGGGTACGTTTATGTGGTCAGGAACAAATAGTATTCACAGTGTTCAGGCAACCAACCGGCCGGTAGCGGTGGTTCCGGTTCGCATTGATCAGACGCTCACGGCTTCCCGTAACGGGGATGTGGCTCTTAAGGGTGTGTCCCTGCCGTATATCACGATTGCGGTGGAGGGAAAAGAAATGCAAACCGATTATCGAGGGCGTTTTGACGCCGGTATTGTTAACATCGGAGAAAAGGATACCGTAAATATCACATGGAAGCTCCCGTTTGGGATGCCGGCAGAAAACAATATTGCAGTAGAACGGGAAACTCCTGTATCACTGCATATGCTTACGCCTCCCGATAAACTGGAGTATATAGCCGGAGAGAAAGTATCGTTGAAGGGAATGCGCATAGAGGCTGTATATGCGGACGGCTCTAAGAGGGAAACCACGGCATACAGGGTGGAGAATACCGCTTTGACTGCCGGAAATCATTCGATCACTGTCAGCTATCATGGCGCAAAAACATCGTTTCAAGTAACCGTGAAGGATATTCCGGTTACTTCCCTGAAGTTGAATAAGCAAAGTGCAACCCTGCATCCGGATGAATCGGTAGCCCTGCAGGCAGATATACAGCCCGCAAATGCAACGGACAAATCCATCGCATGGAAATCAAGCAACTCTGCAGTTGCCTCTGTGGATGAAAAAGGCAGGGTTACCGCCCTGAAGAGTGGAACTGCAGTGATTTCAGCTGTTATGAAGAACGGCATACGTGCCGAGTGTAGGATTACAGTGAAAATCGCTGTTGATCATATACAATTAGACAGCACAGCTCATGCGGTATTTGTTACAAATACAGGAGATGTAAAGGCAACGGTGTATCCACAGGATGCGACCAATCAGAAGGTGATCTGGCACAGTTCAAACACCAGTGTTGTGACCGTGGATCAAAACGGCCATTATAAGACTCTGAAACCGGGGTTTGCCTACATCTATGCAACGTCGGATGATAATGAGAATATCAGAACGTTTTGCGAAATCAATGTAAATGTGCCTCTGGTGGAGGTGAGTATTCAGGAAGCATCCTTGAATTTGAAACGAGGACAGTCCTATCAGCTGAATTATAGCGCCTATAGTCCTGCCGGCGTGAATGTCGCTTTCCAGTGGACGAGCAACAATCCGGATATTGCTTCTGTGAATCAAATGGGTGTCATAACAGCACACAAGGCAGGGGTGACATCCGTCAGTCTGAACTCCCCGTATGATAACGGCAGTGATGTGGTTTATGTGACGGTCACCAACCCGGTCAGCGCATTGAAAATGAATAAGGCATCCGCGAATATGACCAAGGGCAGCTATCTGCAGCTGTCGGCGTCCATATCTCCATCGGATGCATCGAACAAAGGTCTTACCTGGACATCCAGCAACAAGAATATCCTTACGGTCAGCAGCAGCGGAAAGGTTTATGCGAAGGGCTTTGGAACAGCTACGATCACTGCACAGGCAAAGGATGGCAGCAAGGTAAAAGCAGCAAGCAGAATTTTCAGCGGCTATGGTATCAGCTATGTGCTCAATGGCGGAAGCAATCATAAATCCAATGTCAGCGTGTATTACAATCAGGCAGTCAAGCTGTACAATCCTACCCGCAGCGGATACAGCTTTAAGGGCTGGTACTCCGACAGCAAATATAAGACGAGAGTAACGTCCTATAAAAAAGGAACCAAGGGAAACAAGAAGCTGTATGCGAAGTGGAGCAAGAACACCTACCGCATCACCTATAAGCTGAATGGCGGGAAAAATACGAAGTCCAATCCATCCACCTATTCTGTAACTTCCTCCATTTCCTTGAAGAACCCAAGCCGTAAGGGGTATTCCTTCAAGGGCTGGTACAGCGACAGTAAATATAAGAACAAGGTAACCAACATCAAGAAAAGAACAGGAAATCTGACACTGTATGCGAAGTGGAGCGCCACTTCCTACCGCATCACCTATAAGCTGAACGGTGGTAAAAATACAAAGTCCAATCCATCTGCATTTACAATCAATTCAACTGTATCTCTGAAAAATCCAAGCCGTAAGGGCTATTCCTTTAAGGGCTGGTACAGTGACAGCCGCTATCGGACACGGATCAAGACAATTAAAAAAGGAACAACCGGAAACAAAACACTGTATGCGAAATGGAGCAAAAACAGCTACCGTATCACGTATAAGCTGAATGGCGGGAAGAATACGAAATCCAATCCTGCCAAATACTCGATCACATCCTCTGTGAAGCTAAAAAACCCAAGCAGAAAAGGCTATCGATTCACAGGCTGGTATACGGATGCTGCCTGTAAAAAGAAGGTAACCGCTATTAAAAAGGGAACTACTGGTAATAAAACCTTTTATGCAGGGTGGAGAAAATAGGCGATTCATGCAAAAGCATGTACAAAAGCTGCTTGAAAATTAAGCTGTTCATGCTCTCTTTATGAAAAATAAGGGAATTCAAAGCTATTGTGTTTAACAATAGAAATTCGGATTCCCTTTTTATAATGTGAAACACCAGAAAAAACATACAGCGTGCTTACCTTTGTTTCAGCAACCTCTGAAAAATTACGAAAATCAGCTTATATGTAGACAGCAATATAGCTGTAAGAATTCAAACACCGGCGAAGCTACTATAAAGGAATATGGTTTTGCTATTCATGGAAATTTATATCCTTTCGCTATTTTAATGCAAGTGTATGATCAAAGAGTATTTTTCGTGGCGCAAACTCAGAATCTAAGAAAGCTCTGTTGTATAAGCTCATCCATAGAGAGAAACCTGCAGTTTTTGCTTTTCCCGTAGCCGGATATAACGCATCCAAAGAACTTGAAAGCAAATATAAAAAAAACGGCTCTGCCTTATTGATAAGGTTAGAGTCCGTTTCACGTTTATTCATGGTGGAGGCTGAGGGACTCGAACCCCCGACCCTCTGCTTGTAAGGCAGACGCTCTCCCAACTGAGCTAAGCCTCCATCAACGTTAACTATAATACCATGAATGATTTTAAATTGCAATTACTTTTTTGTGAAATCATAATATTTGTATTTATTTGTTACGGGCTACAGTCTATATGAATAGTATAAACCTGATTCAAAGAAGCAATTTGTAATGAAACATGCATTTTTCTGTTTCATGCTCTTTACACGGATGTACTATACCATTTTTTTCTTTTTGATGATAGCGGGATCCAGACTGAGGTTCAATACAGTGCTCTCCCTAGGGGGATTCCCTGTCACTCGTTTAATAACGGTGTTACAGATAAAAGCAGCATCTTCATCCTCCGAACCAAGAACAAACTTGAAAAATATCGTTATCATATGTTAGCCGTTCCTGCACCTCCACGTTTATTTCTTTGTTTCCGATTACATCTTTTGTATGCATAGGTATCAATTCCTTTCCTATGCCTTACACTATTACATACGTAAAAAAAGGATGAAACTCCTAAAAAAAGAAACATTTTTTATATTAAATGATGTTTGTGTTTACTAGTGTTTTAATCGTGAATGAAAGAATATCTGCTTAATTCTTTTACTAGCTGCTATCCGGTTTCAGTCATTTATGAGCTGTGAAAATCAAAGCTGCTGATGTTCACGCACAAAAGCAAACACCTCCAGATAAAGCCACTGTAAGGTACGATGAAAAATAGGCCATAAGAAAAACAAATGTTAAGCATTTAGACAAAAATCAGAAATTGTATAGAGAACCTGCTTCAAAGCCGCATATAAATTATTGACGAATCGTCATTTTTGCAATATCCTTTTCATCGGTTAGAAAAAAATGACGAATCGTCATTCAGCGAAAACGGGAGAGAAGCATATGAAGAACAAGGTACTATTGAACAAGAGTGAGAAAAAGAAACGGATTGAAGAAGCCGCACTTGCATTGTTTTCCTGCAATGAGGTGCATCAGATTTCCATTGATCAGATCGCCCAAAAAGCGAAAGTTGCCAAAGGTACGTTCTACCTTTACTTTCATGACAAGGTGCAGCTGATCAATCATCTCATCGTAAAGGAAAGCTCCTCGATCATCAACGACGCACTCCTTGAAGCCAAGCGGCAAAGAATTGATGATAAAATTGACGAACTGATTTTTCTGATCGACCATGTCATCGCCTATTTCTGCAGACATCCGGAGGTTATCAAGCTTATACAGAAAAACCTGTCCTGGAATCTTGTTGGCGGAAAGCTGAAGGAGGATGACAATTATGAGGTGGCAGTGCATATGAACAGCTACTGTGACTTTCTGGTAACACTCGGGTATACCCGAAATGAAGCCTATCAGCTGCTGTTTATGATTTTAGAGCTTGTTTCTACCCTGTGCTATACTGCAATCGTGCTGCATCAGCCGGACGATATCGAACAGCTGAAGCCAATGCTGTTTACTACGATTCGCAAAATGATCGAACGATCATAAACAAGATTGGAGATGAAATGTATGAAGAAGCTTTCTGATTTTATTGTAAAGAAAAGAAATCTGATTCTGCTTGTTGCCGTACTGCTGCTGATACCCAGTGTTATCGGATATGCGCGTACGAAAGTAAATTATGACCTGCTGAGCTATCTGCCGCAGGATGCCGAGTCCATGATCGGACAGAAGTCACTGAGTGATGACTTCAATCTGGCGAGCACCGGTATGCTGGTCGTTGAGAATATGCCGGATAAGAATGTATCGGAATTAAAAAAGGAGATCAAGGCGATTGACGGCGTTAAGGATGTCCTGTGGAGAGATGATGTTCTGGATATCAGCATTCCCAAGGAGATACTGCCAAAGGATGTTCGTGAGATGCTGTATTCTGATAAGGGAACACTGATGGTAATCACATTTCAGGAGGAAACCTCATCCCAGCGTACGATGGATGCCATTAAAACCATCAAGGGCTATGCCGATCGTGAATGCTATCTGGGCGGCTTTTCCGCCATCACTGAGGATACCAAGGATTTGATGAACGAGGAAACTCCGCTGTATGCCGTAACTGCCATCATCCTGTGTATGATTGTATTGTTTATGGGGCTGGAGTCCTCCATAGCACCGTTTGTCTTCGTTTTGGGAATCGTTTTCCCAATCGTCTACAACTTCGGAACCAACGTCTTTCTGGGACAGATATCCTATATCACCAAGGCACTGGCTCTGGTCCTGCAGCTGGGTGTCACGATGGATTACTCCATCTTCCTGCTGCACCGCTATCAGGAGGAAAAAAAGAAAAGCAGTGATCGTGATGAAGCCATGTCAAATGCGATACAGGCTACCTTCACCTCCATCACCAGCTCTTCTATAACGACTGTCGCTGGATTTCTGGCATTATGCGCAATGCAGCTGACCCTGGGCAGGGATATCGGTATCGTTATGGCAAAGGGTGTTGTATTCGGCGTATTATCGACTATCATCATCCTGCCTGCGCTGCTGATGCTGTTCGATAAATATATTGAGAAATGGAAGCATCCGATCCTTTTAAAGGAACCGAAAAAGCTTCCGGGCTTTCTGACAAGACATTATAAAACAATTCTGGTGGTCTTTGTCGTTATCTTCATTCCGATGATTTATGCACAGGCACATACCAATGTCTATTACGATCTGAATGCGACAATGCCTAAGGATTTTCCAAGTGTCATCGGTACGAATAAGCTGAAGGACCAGTTCCATATGACGACGACGCATTTCCTACTGGTGGACGAGAAGCTGGAAAATTATGAAATCAAGGAAATCTGTGATTCTGTGGAGGAACTACCGGGAGTTTATTCCGTCGTTTCCTATGAGAGTCTGATTGGCGGCGGTATTCCGAATGAGCTGGAGCCTGCAGCAGTGAAAAACATCCTGCAGAATGGCGGCAGAAAGATGATCCTGGTCAACAGCACCTATCGTTCCGCAACGGATGAAGAGGATGAACAGCTGAATAAGATAGATACGATACTGCATAAATACGATAAGCATGCGGTGATTGCCGGGGAAGGCTCATTAACCCGTGATTTGATTACTACGACGGATATTGATTTTAAAATGGTGAATATCTTATCTGTTGCCGCGATTTTTCTGATTATCGCTATCACCTTCAAATCGCTTGCACTACCGGTTATACTGGTAGCTTCCATCGAATTTGCAATCTGTATCAATATGGGGATTCCATTCTTCACCGGAACAACGCTTCCATTTATCGCCAGCATTGTCATCGGTACAATTCAGCTGGGAGCGACGGTGGATTATGCCATCCTGATGACAACACGCTATAAGGAAGAACTCAGCAACGGCAGTACGGTTATAGAGGCCGCGAAGGAAGCAGCAGCAAAATCTGCACCGAGTATTATCACATCCGGACTGTCCTTCTTCGCCGCATGTATCGGTGTATCCTTTATTTCCAAAATGGATTTAATCAAGAGTCTGTGTACGCTGATCTCCCGCGGGGCAGTGATTTCTATGCTTTCTATTCTGCTGGTACTGCCAGCTATGCTGATTATATTCCATAAGCTGATAGAGAAAACAACCAAGGGCTGGCCAAAAGCCAATCTGAAATAAGGAGGGTATTCATATGAAGAAAAATGTGAAAGCAGTAACGTGTGTGGCATTGAGTATGCTGCTGGTTAATTCCGGCATGGTGCTGTATGCAAAGGATGATGAAACGGTAAAGGATGAAACGGTTTACGCAATGCTGAACAGTGATGGCAGTGTCGATCAGGAAATTGTAAGCAGCTGGCTGCACAACGATAACGGTATTCGTAATATAAAGGAACAGCTGGACCTCAGCAATGTCAAGAATGTGAAAAGTGACGAAAAGCCGGAGGTTTCCGGAAAGACCTATACCTGGAATGCAGATTCCAATGATATTTATTATGAAGGAACGAGCACCAAAACTCTACCGATACAGGTAAGGGTGACTTATAAGCTGGATGGTAAGGAAATCAGTGGAAAGGACCTGATCGGGAAAAGCGGTAAGCTGGAAATTCATATTTCACTGAAAAATACGCAGAGTAAAACAGTGAATGTGAATGGCAGACAGACACGCATTCATCCATTTTATATGGGGGCAGGTGTACTTGATCTTTCCACCGATCATTTTTCAAATGTGAAGTGTGAAAACGGTAAGGTGCTTTCCGAGGGCAACAATACCATGGTCGCTTTCATCAGTGTTCCCGGATTGCAGGATACGCTGGAAAGCTGCGGTGTAACTGGCGCAAAGGAACTGCCGATGCAGGATGATATCACCATTACCTGTGAAGCTAAGGATTTTGAGCTTGGTCCGATTATGTTTGCAATGACACCGGAGGTGCCGGTGGATAAGCTGAAGGATATCAATTCCATGGATGATCTCACGAAGGGGCTGGATGAGCTGACCAATGCAAGTGCACAGCTATTGAATGGTACTTCACAGCTTTCTGAGGGTACAGTAACCTTCCAAGGTAAAATGCAGGAGCTGGTAAATGGTGTGCCGACACTGACGAACGGTGTATCTGCATTAAAGAATGGTACGCAGGAGCTGGTGAGCGGCTCAACCAGGCTGTACAGCGGATTGCAGGATTTGCATACCGGAATGAATCAGGCGAAGAAGGGAACTGCCAAGCTGAATAAAGCAACAGACGGTTTGGGTACACTGGTAAGCGGTGTTGATGAGATCAATACGAATATGCAGGCACTTGCAAAGGGCTTGCAGGATGGAAGCAATGAGCTGAATGCATCCCTGAGTGATGAAATGCTGAAAAATTTAACAGATGGTTTAGGAAATGTATCTGCTTTACAGGCGATGTTTGAAAAGGATCAGCAACATGTGGCGCAGGCTGCCGCTGATCTGGAGGCTGCACTCACAAGCACAGATGTTGATAACGCAGCAGGAAAACTGGGAGAAACTGCAGAATATCTAAAGAAAAAAGCTTTTAATGATAAAGGAGAGGTTGTGGATGCAGAGGCAGCGCAGGCTCTGAAAAGCCTTAAAAGTGCGGATGACTACTTATTAAATTATAAAACGCAGGCTACAGCTTCTGCGGTCAATCTGCAAAAACAGCTGACCCAGCTGCAGACAGATTCAGCAAATCTGAAAAATCTATCCGACATGGCAGCCTCTGCTGCTGAAATGCTGCCGAAGCTAAGCAGTTTCAAAGCAAGTCTGAATACTGCATCACAGGGAGTACAGCAGCTTGCCCGGGGTACGCAGCAGCTCAGTGAAAAATCCTCCTCTCTCTTAGAACTGAAAAAGGGAATTTCCACACTGGACTCCAGTATGACAACGGCAGTCGGTGGCATTAGCGAGCTATATAAGGGCGGTCAGGCTCTGGTATCCGGATTACAGCGTGTTGATCAGGGCGCAGGTGCTCTGCAAAGCGGTTCTGCGACTATCGGTAACGGAGCACAGCAGCTATATGATGCATCAACTCTGTTAAAGGATAAAACAGGGGAACTGCATGCAGGCATGAGCAAATTCAAAACAACCGGTATTGATGAAATGCAGAAGCAGGTTTCCCTGTCACTGGATGATGTCACACAGCTTCTTGCTATCAAGGATGAAATTGTAAAGGAAGCAGAGCAGGAGCACACCTTCAGCGGTGCACCGAAAAACAGTGAAAGCAAGGTCAAATATATTTATAAAACAGAAGAGTTGCAAAAGGAAAAAAAGACAGACACACAGGAAACAAAGAAAACAAAGGAAGAAACAAAGGATGATTTCTTTGATAAGATTTCAAATTTCTTCTCAAAGATGTTTTAAATTCAGAGGGGCAGAGAAAAGCTGCCTCTTTTTTCACACAGAAACTTATTGTAGAAACCAGGTGTGTACAGTATAATGGGTACAGTTGCATTCACAGGAGGATACATGAAGGTCATAGAACACAAACACGTGATACCGATTATACGAAATACATTAAATGCACTGGATGCGCGGCTGGTGGATCATGGCTACCGTGTGGCTTTTTTGATGGAACAGACATTGCGTCATGCAGGACTCTTTAAAGGAAAGGAATTGCGGGATATTGTCATGACCTGCTTTCTTCATGATATAGGTGCTTATAAGACAGAGGAAATCGAGCAGCTGATTCAGTTTGAAACATGGGATATCTACCAGCATTCCGTATACGGCTATCTTTTCCTTAGAAATCTGTCCCCGCTCGGCCCGTATGCGGATATCATTCTATATCATCACATATATTACAGAAAGCTCAGAGATCATGATATTCCCTACCTTCTTGTGTCACAGCTTCTCAGCCTCTGTGATCGCCTGGATGTCTATCAGCTTGAGAAACCGCTTCAAAATGTGGAAGCCTTTCTTCGCCAGTTCGAGGAGGATTATTTCAGTAAGGAGGCGATTGATCTGTTCCTTTCCGCAGATGCACAATGCCACATGCTGGATCAGCTTTATGTGCAGCATCAGGAGGTAAAGGTAGCGGTCTTCGATGAAATACCGTTTACGGAATCAGAAGGAAAGGCATATCTGCATATGCTCAGCTATGCAATAGATTTCCGCAGTGAATATATGGTAGCACATACCATTACAACGACAAGTGTTTCCACAACACTTGCGGCGCTATGTGATTATCATCCGACAGAAATAGAAAAGGTGTATTACGGAGCCCTGCTGCATGATATCGGTAAGGTTGCCATACCGGTGACGATTCTTGACTTCCCGGGCAGACTCAGTCCGCAGGACATGGCAGTTATGCAGTCACATGTGACATATTCCATGAAAATTCTGCATGGTGTTGTCGATGAGGAAATCGAGCATATCGCTGTCCGTCATCATGAAAAGCTGAACGGCAAAGGCTATCCTCTGGGGCTGAAGGAGGAAGCTTTAACGACATCCGAACGCATTGTAGCAATTGCGGATATCATCAGCGCTCTCATAGGAAAGCGCAGCTATAAGGAAGCATATGACTTGGAGAAAATCAAAGAAATTTTACAGGACATGGCTGAGGGGCAGTATCTTGACGATAGGATTGTACAGATCGCCTGTGACAATCTTCCTCACATCCTGCAGACGGTGAAGCGCGATTGTACACCGGTAATCGCAATGTACCAGGAAATACGTCGTGATTATGAGCATAGGATAGCACAGCTTGACAGGTAAGCAGTACATAAATGTGACTGCATAGTTCAATAATTACAGCCACACAGAGCTGCTGCATATGGCTATGCCAGGAAGAAATGCGGAAATTAAGCAAATAATCTTATAAAAATTTCTTTTTGATTCTGTACATAAGGAAGAAAAGATGGTATAATAATCGCGGTCTCAGGGAAACGGTCCGTGAGAAAGCTATTTCCTTATTCTGCCGGAGTGGCTCAATGGTAGAGCAACGCACTCGTAACGCGTAGGTTGGGTGTTCGATTCACCTCTCCGGCACCATATGATATATTCAGGTTGTGTTCATTTCGCCGTATGGCAAAGACCTTAGAAAAGGGTTTGAAATGCATGACCTTTTTTTCTTGTATTTTGTATGTCCTCGTGCTGTGGAAGATGCTTTTTCTAAAGCGTTGTATATGTCGAAGGGATACGCTAAAACAAGAATAGATAAAGAGGATAGTTCCTTTTGAATATCATCAGCAACAAGAAAAAAAGAATCAATGCATCATTAAAGCGATGTACTTGATTCCTTTTAGCTTTCATGGGTAAAAGCTCTACCCATCTCTGATGAAACGAAACCGGAAGACTATTCTTTTTTTTTGCTTGTGAAAGATACCCTGTGCTTATTCTCTAACATTGATAGAAGGGAAACCTGTATGTTTTTTTATGAGAAGAGGCAGCATGCATGTAAATATCCAATAAAAGCCTTTGGCTGATGAAACAGCCGAGGTATCGGGATAGGGAATTGTTGCTTACAGGTGCGAGCACAGCTCATAGGCATCCCAGATGCCCTCCATGATATCCTTTGGATGAGAGCTGTCACCGATATTATAAATATCCTTTGCCTTCAACAAAATCTGATCATACAGAGAACGATTGCTGTGGATTCCTGCTTATATGCCCAATGGTCATCCAGCTGGCCCATCGCCATCGGAGCCATAGCAAAACGGTTTCGTATCTCCACATTACCGATACGAAGCGGCGTGAATAAAGCTTCATATTCCTTTTTCATGATGTCCCTCCTTTAAGTGAACATGTTCATTTAATTAAATGATAGCACTTACATAGAAAAAGTCAAGGGGTGGTTCACATTGTGTTTTTTAAGCGGATACGATACAATGAAGACACAAAGCAGGTGAGTCTATGAAAGAAAAGGAAATGCGGCGGCGGCCGAACCAGACGGAAAAAACAAGAAGAAAAATTGTTGAGGCGATTCATGTGAGTATGAAGGAAGCGGATCTCAGTGATATCACCATTCGAAGTGTATGTAAAAAGGCAGGTGTATCCATCGGCACCTTCTATTTATATTTTTCCTGTAAGGAGGCTGCTTTGCTGTATGGCTATCGTCAGGCGGATGAACAGTTTCTTGCATTACAGCTGGAGGAGGATGCATGGAGCAGCATTCGTAAAATCATGACCTGCTATCTGAAGATGGTCACGCTGGAAGACATGCATGCCGTGCGTCAGATTTATATCTGCCATATCAAATACCACGATACCTATTTCTTTGATGAACAGCGTCCGATTTTTCAGCTACTGGCGGCAGAGGTTGGAAAGCTGGTTTCAGAGACTGCAGTAAAGGATGTGACATGGGGACTGCTGACGACTGCCCGGGGTCTGATTTATCATGCCTGCTGTTTGAAGGATGAGCAGATAGCATTGGACTGGCATGAGAAGCAGCTGGAGGAGCTTATGGATTACCTTTCCTATCGTGTGCAGAAATTACAAAAAGGAAATACGTGATCGCTGGCTTCATAATCATGTTTAACGTATGGTGGAAAAGGCTATTGCGAATAAGAGGATTCAATATGTTAAATAGTAGCTCCTTTTGATTACAGGCTGCATGGACTAGGTTTGTTTTAAAGGAAACAGTGTTTTATAAATTGTAATTTCAGGAGGATTTTAAAATTATATCAGGCAGATATGATGATGGTTTAAATCCAAAGGAGGAAACATTTATGGAAAAGGCTAAATGCAATAGAGGTTATTATGAGAGAACTTATAAGATTGACTGATTATAGTAAATCCGATATATTTGAAATTTTTAAAATTGCTGATGATCTATTAAAAGGGAAATATATAAACTTTTTAAAAGGGAAGACCGTAGTAATGTTTTTTCCTAACACTAGTATCAGAACAAGAGTTACATTTGAAAAGGGCGTCTATTTATTAGGTGGACAAGCTGTTTTGTTTCCAACGGAGACACTTGATAAAAAAGAAGCTTTGCAAGATGTTTTTGGATATTTAAGCAATTGGGCTGATGTTTTAGTCGTACGTCATAAAGATATTCATATCTTGGAAAAAATAGCAAGATATTCTTCGGTTCCAGTGATCAATGCAATGACTGATGTTAACCATCCATGTGAAATTATTTCTGATTTATATACACTTTCAAAAATAAGGGATCATTTCATAAAAGATAAACTTCTTTTTTGTGGAGAGAATAAAAATATAGGATATGCTTGGAAGGAAGCCTCTGAGGTTATGGGATTTGATTTAGAGCAATGCTGTGGTAGAGGATATGAAATGGAAGGAATCGTATCGCATCATGATATTGAAAAGGCCATTTTAGGTAAGGATATCATTTGTACTGATTCACTTCCTGCTACCACGTTAGATCATTTCAAGAAATGTAAAGTTACAACACACGTAATGAAAAAAGCAAACAAGGGAGCTGTATTGAATCCATGCCCGCCATTTTATAGAGGTGAAGAGATATCAGACGATATAATAGAATCTGAATTTTTCGTAGGATATGAATTTAAAAAATATTTATTATATATCCATCAAGCAATTATGATTTATTGTTTGATTTGAAATTAGAATTTGTATTAGAAACTTTACAGGAGGAATAAATTTTATGAATGATTTATTAAGAAGCGAAGAATATGATTTTGTTAATTCTAAGGATAAGCAGTTTATAGTGGCTTTCGATTCTGAAATGTTAAAGTTAGGCTACACATGTAACCAAGCAATAGGGGAGGGATATTGTTGGGGAAGGAAAATGATTATTTACACAAAAGCAGGCGTAAAAAGCAAAAAATCATATGCTCGAATTTATTTACGTGATAATGACTTGATTCTCCGTATGTATTTCAGCAATGTAGATAAACATAAGCAGGCAATTGAACAAGCTCCTGACTATATTCAGCAGGCATTTACTGGTGATTATGGAGCTTGTAAGCATTGCCATAATATGAAAGAGGATGGGACATGCAATCATAGAAAAAGCTATACGGTTCATAATCAACATTATGAATTCTGTGACGGTTTTGCTTTTTGGTTCTTTTCTCCTGACCTTGCAAGAATACCAGATTACATCAAGCTGTTTCTAGACTTTTATCCTGATAAAAAGCGAAAAGTAAAAGTAATATCATAAGGGACTAAGGGTATTTACTAAATTAGAATTTGAGGAGGTATTTTATGTTTAATGAAATATGCATATATGAGGCAAAACTGACCAAGCTAGATGAAATTGAAGAACTGATGAGGGAAGTAGCGGAATTTTATTTGGAGCAAGATGGTGTTATTGATGTACACTATATAAAACGTACTCACCGACAAAAAGATTTCAATGCAGTTAAAGAGGGAGAATTACCTATTCGTCTTACAAGAAATGTAGGTAAGGTAACATATGTCTTGTATTGGGTGATGGAAAATGAAGCAGTTCATGCAAGAGTTGGAAAACTTGGCATAGAAAAATTCTATAAACGTTGGAATAGGTGTTTAACCACGATGCCCAAAATAATCTTGGGTGAGAATATAGTTTGATTTACAAATTAGAATTTGTAGAGGTGAATCATATGTATAATACTTTGTTGCAATTAGAAAAGGACTTCTTCAAAATCAGTAAAATAACAGATATAATATGGCTTAACGATACCCTACATGATGATTTTAAAGAAATCGGTAGTTCAGGTTTGGTGTTCAATAAACAAGATACAATGAAGGCACTTTCTTCTTTGAAATCTAACAAAGAGATAGCGATATATAATTTTGAATTTCTAAATTTAAAATTGGATTGTTGGATGGTTCATTATGTAACGAAGGATAAAAATGAAATGACTTATCGTACATCTATTTGGTTAAAAGAAGATAGATTAAAAATCATATTTCATCAAGCAACGAAATTAAATGGTCAGCATACATTGAATGAATCTTAATAAGGTATTTTTTGTTTCAGTAAAGAGATAGAGAAAAATTCCAGTTTGTTAAATTCTCGTGCGATATTGATTGAAAAAGTTGGTGGAGTTCTTCTTTAATATTCTCTATAATTTGATTATCAAAAAACAAGGAGGATAACACAATGAATTTAGGAAATAGTTTATTTCACGCAAGAAAGAAGAGTGGATTATCACAAGAGGAAGTTGCTGAAAAAATCGGCGTAAGCAGACAAACGATATCAAAATGGGAAACCAATGAAACAGTTCCAGATATTTACCAATCAAAGAAGATGGCGAAACTCTATAAAATTTCTTTAGATGAACTTATTGAATTTGATATTGATTTACAAGAAATTGAAGAAATGATTGATAAAAGTGATGAAAAACTAAATGAAAAAGTGAATTGGACAAATGCATGGGGAAAGAAATATCCTATACTCCTTAAATATCAGACAGAAGTGAATACTTCAAATTATGCTTTTCGAATTACAAAAATGTTTGATGAAATTAAGAATGAATATGGATATAGCAAACAAGACGCAATGTTAGTTCTAAAAGATATTTTGTATCAATCATATAAAATCTGGAACAAATAAATAACGATTTATCTTCAGCTAGAGATGATTTCCTTGAAAAGAAATGGGTAGCCGGGTTTCAGTATCTTGTGAAGAATTGTCAAAATCGTGTTGTAATCCTTTTCATCAAATACCAACTATGGTAAAATAGGGACAATGAGGTGAGATAATGAAAGATGTGACATTAGTTGTACTGGCGGCCGGTATGGGCAGCCGTTACGGAGGATTGAAGCAGATTGATCCGATTGGACCAAACGGAGAAATTATTCTGGAAATGTCTGCATTTGATGCAATTCGTGCAGGCTTCAACAAGATTGTTTTTATTATAAAGAAAGCGATTGAAGAAGATTTCAAGAAAGCGATTGGAAATAAGATTGCGGAGCATATCAAGGTGGAATACGTATTTCAGGAGATGGATGCGTGTCTGCCTGAGGGGTATGAGATACCTGCCGACCGTGTAAAGCCATGGGGAACGGCCCATGCCATTCTGTGCTGTAAAAACGTAATTCATGAACCGTTCGCCGTGATTAATGCGGATGATTACTATGGTATTGCTTCCTTCCAGAAGCTGCATGACTATCTGGTATCCAATGCGGATGAAACAGCATACAGCATGGTTGGCTTTGTTCTTGGAAACACCCTGACAGATCATGGCAGTGTTGCCCGCGGTGTCTGCAAGGTGGAAGACGGCAAGCTGGCAGGTGTTGATGAACGCACGAGAATTGAAAAACGCGAGGGCAAGGTACAGTATTACGAAAACGATACATGGTATGATGTGGATGCCAATTCTCTTGTTTCCATGAATATGTGGGGCTTTACTCCAAAATTCATGGAGGAAGTGGAAGAACGCTTCCCGACCTTCCTGCAGGAGACGGTGAAGGAAAATCCATTGAAGAGCGAATTTTACATTCCGGTGACAGTGGATACGCTGATCCGTGAAGGAAAAGCTACCGTAACTGTATTATCCAGTGATGACAAATGGTACGGTGTTACCTATCAGGAAGATAAGCCGATGGTAAAGGAAGGGATTCGCAAGCTGATTGAAGCTGGCAAGTATCCGGTACCGCTCTGGAGCAAATAACGAACAAGGGGAGCTTCCCCTTTTCTTTTGCTTACGAGCAAGCACACGGCAACTGGAAAGCACGAGTATTAAGGAAACTTGATAAGCGATAAATGCCTGTTATTCTGTGATAGGCTTGAATGCTTCTGCAAAAGAAGCATTCTGATGATGAAGAGCATAGCGAGGTGAACATGCATGCAGCAACAAAATGACTGGTACACGGGGATTGACTATTTTCAATCCTATAAGGAACAGGATATACTGGTGGAGGAACAAAGCCTTGCACAACCGGTTCCGCTCACACGGCATGAACGCGTGGAGCTCTGGTATGTTTTAAAGGGGGATGGCGATATTCTGGTGAACGGGGTTTTGCATACCGTTCAGCAGGATTCCTTTCTCTGTCTGTATGCTCATCATCTGTATGAGGTTTCCTGTGTGCGAAAGCCGCTGCGGGTATTGCGAATCCAGTTTTATATCGGTTTGTTCATGCATGCCATGTGGGAAAAACATCCCAGAGGAAGAAATGCCTCTCTGGTATATGAAACTCCGGCCTGTCTTCGCTGTGCGGATAGCGAGGTACTCCAGCTGTTTCATCGGGCACAGCAGGAATCTTACGGCAATGCCTTTGGTTCCCGCAATATGCTGATGTATATCGTCCTGCAAATTCATATGCTGTTCTGCCGCTATGCATTGCAGGAATCCATGGAGGAGGAACAGTCACCTGTCTGGAAGCTGATCAAGCGCACAATTGTAGCCTCACAGGAGCATACCACACTGCAGGATGCGGCAGCAAAGCTGCAGCTGCATCCACGCTACCTCAATCAGAAGATCAAGGATGCCTGCGGTTACAGCTTTACCCAACTGCGCTCATTCGGCAAAATCATCAATGCCTGTGCACTGCTTCACTTTGAGGACCTATCCATTTCTTATATTGTGGATCTGCTTTCCTACTCCTCTACTGCTGCCTTTTACCGTCAGTTTCAGGCATGGACAGGAATGTCACCACTGGATTACCAGAAGCACCGGATTCTGGACAATGCTCATTTCTATTGCCGCAAGGATTTGTATTTGCAGATTATGCAATACCTCTATCTGCATTTTTCACAGGATATTACGCTAGAGGATATGGCGAGAGAATGCCATCGGAAAAGCTATGAGCTGGAACAGCTGTTAAAGCAGGAATATCATACGAGCTGGACACAGGAGCTGATGGCTGTTCGTGTGCATCAGGCGGCTGCCTTACTGACGGCGACGAAGCGTACCATCACATCGATTGCCATGGATTGCGGATTTTCATCTCTGGCTGTCTTTGAACGGCACTTTGCAGCCTGCATGGGCTGTACACCGGAACAGTATCGCAAACAGCAATCTGTATAAATGAGAAAAAGACCTTTAAATTTGAATATACGTTTTTCATGTAAGCGTTATAATTTAAGTATCAGGAGGTCTTTTTTATGTTTGAAAAACTATTTGAACCAATCAGAATTCGCGGAATGGAAGTGAAAAACCGCATTGTGCTGCCGGCAATGGGAACGAAAATGGCGGCAGAGGATGGAAACGTGACACAGCAGATCATCGATTATCAGGTAGCGCGGGTAAAGGGCGGCTGCGGTCTGAACTTATCGGAGGTATGTGCAGTCCATGCGCCGAGTGCTCCCCGAAAATTTCTGGCACTGCATAACGATTCCTATATTCCATCACACAAGGCATTCTGTGATGCCATTCATGAGGCAGGTGGGAAGTGCGGTGTGCAGCTGTGGCAGGGAAGTCTTGCCGCAAGCATGGATCCAAAGGCAAGAATCCTGGTGGCCAGTGATTTGCATGTGCACGGGCATACCATACCGGCTGTGGATGTGGAGACGATTGAAGAGGTTGTCGCCTGCTTCGGCGCTGCGGCAATGCGCGCGGTGAAGGCCGGCTATGACTGTGTGGAATTCCATTGCGGACATAATTATCTGCCGCATTCCTTTTTGTCACCGGCATTCAATCACCGTGAGGATGCCTATGGCGGAACATTTGAAAAGCGCTGTAAATTCCCGCTGGACTGTATCCGCGCCATTCGTCAGAGCATACCGCAGGATATGCCGCTGCTGATGCGCCTGGATGCACAGGATGATTATCTGGAGAATGGCTTGACCATAGAGGATGTCATTGCGTTTTGCAGGCTGGCAAAAGAGGCCGGAGTAGATGTACTGGATATCTCGCGTGGTAATATGATAACAGCGGGGTTGAAATACGAGGTACCGCCGATTGATATACCAAAGGGCTTTAATGTGGATAACTGTGCCAGAATCCGTAGGGAAACCGGAATGCTGTGTATTGCGGTCGGACGTATCAACACACCGCAGCTGGCGGAGGAAATTCTGGAACAGAATAAGGCGGATATGGTTGTTATGGGACGTGCGCAGCTTGCCGATGCCGACTTCTGCGTAAAGGCGAAGGAAGGCAGACTGCAGGAAATCGTATACTGCATTGGCTGTGATCAGGGCTGCTATGACGGATTTACCGATCCCGCTGCTCCATTCATTACCTGTATGCGAAATCCATACCTTGGAAAAGAAGCACAGGATGTACTGGTACCGGCGCAGAAGCCGAAAAGGGTGCTGATCGCAGGTGGCGGTGTTGCCGGTCTGGAGGCAGCCTGCATACTGAAGCAGCGCGGTCATCAGCCTGTTGTATATGAAGCAAGCGACGAGCTGGGCGGTCAGTTTGTGACTGCGGGTAAGGCACCAAGGAAGATGGAAATGAAGGATGCGGCGCTGTCCTATGGAGAAAAGGCGAAGCGTCTTGGCATTTTGATTCATCTCAACACACCGGTAGATGCGTCGCTGATCACAGAGGGCAGCTGGGATGAGGTTATCCTTGCGATCGGAGCAGAGCCGATTCACCTGTCCATTCCGGGGGCAGATCAGGAACATGTATACAAATCCCATGACATATTGAACGGAAAAGCAACCGCATCCGGTCATGTCGCAGTTATCGGCGGTGGTCTGGTTGGTGTGGAAACTGCAGAATATCTGAGTGAACAGGGGGCAGCTGTTACCGTTATCGAAATGCTGGACGGCGTCGCGAAGGACCTTGGCGCATTGCGTAAAATCTGTGTTATGGAATCGCTGTACATGCATCATATCGAAACGGTTGTCAACACCTCGGTAAAAGCCGTTGTGGAAAACGGAGTACTGGTGGAAAACGAAGGAGTCGAGCAGGTGATTCCTTGTGACAGTGTCGTTATGGCCGTAGGTGCACGCGCAAGAGATCATGAGGCGCTGACAGAAGCCTGTGAGAAAAAACAGATACCGTATCACATCATAGGAGATGCCAAAAAGGCAAGAAGGGCACTGCAGGCGATTGCGGAAGCACATGAAACTGCACGTTCCCTGTAACAGGAGGAAATATGAATAATTCAAAGCTTTTTCAGCCGCTGACGATTTCTACCATGAAGCTGCGCAATGCGACGTTTATGGCACCGATGTCTCTGGGATATGAAAGCAGTGACGGCTGTGTAAATGAGCGCATGCAGGCATACTGGCTTGAGCGTGCACGCGGCGGTGTCGGCTGTATTATTCTGGATGCGTTAAGCGTTGATCCATCCGTTCCCTATCTGGGAAATACACTGTGCTTTCGAGGTGAGGAAGCCATAGCATCCTATAAGGCCTTCACGGATAAAATTCACGAAGCAGGTGCCTGCATCATACCGCAGATTACCCATCCGGGGCCAGAGAGTATCTCAGCATTTATGGGAATACCACCGGTTGCAAGCAGTGTCTATGTCAATTCGATGGGGCAAAAGACAAGAGCACTGGCAATCGAAGAACTGCCAAACATCATTAAACAGTATGCACAAACCTCGTTGCAGGCGAAGCAGGCAGGCTTTGATGGAATCGAGCTGCACTGTGCACATGCATATATGCTGCTGGGCTCCTTCCTGTCACCAATGCGCAATAAGCGCTGTGATGCGTATGGAGGAAGTCTGGATCATCGTGCACGTCTTCTGTTTGAGGTGATCGATGCAATCAAAGAAGCCTGCGGCAGGGACTTTCCTATCATTCTGCGCATCAGCGGGGATGAAAAGGATGCGCAGGGAAATACGGTGGAGGATATGTGCTGTCTTGTGCCAAAGCTGATTGCACACGGTGTCGATGCCTTTGAAGTCAGTGGCGGTACACAGTATGAGCGCCCGAATAAGATCATTCCAAGTCACGGTGAGCATGAGGGCGTCAATGTTGCGCAGGCAGCAAGAATCCGCGAGGTCAGCAGTGTGCCTGTCCTTGTGGTAGGCAAGGTGCTGGATCCTGCTATGGCAATGGAGCTGGTTGATCAAAAAGCATTGGATGGGGTCGTATTCGGTCGTGCGCTGCTTGCTGATCCATACCTGGTTAATAAGGCAGCTGAAGATAAGCTGGAGGAAATTGCACCATGCACAGGCTGTGTGATCGGCTGTGTAGGGGAACAGACAAAGCGTCACCCGGCGAGCTGTGTTATCAATCCTGCCTGTGGTAAAGAGTTGGAAATGAAGCTGATTCCGGCTGATAAGAAAAAGCATGTCGCTGTAGCCGGCGGTGGTATCGCGGGTATGGCTGCCGCAAGGGTACTGGCTCTTCGCGGACATACGGTAACCTTATTTGAGAAAACAGACCGTCTGGGAGGACAGCTGCTGCTGGCCTGTGTGCCGCCGTTTAAGCAGCCGATCAGTAAGTGGGTTGTTTATCTGGAGCATGAACTGACACGCTTATCCGTTGATATCCGTTTGCATACGGAATTCTGCGAGAATATGAAGGATGCATATGATGCTTTGATCGTGGCAACCGGTGCAATGGAGGCAGTACCGCCAATCCCCGGACTGGCAGAGCATGGCATCGGTGCCTGGGAGGTGCTGAAAAACGAACAGCTCATTCCGGGCGGTAACGTTCTGGTAGTCGGTGGAGGAATGGTCGGCTGTGAGGTATGTGAACACCTTCTCCATAACAAGCGCGGACCGCTGCATATCACGATGATTGAAATGATGGATGAGATTGCGGCAGGTATGGTTATAAATGAAAAGGTGCTGGTCATGGACCGTCTGCATAAGGCACAGGTACAGCTACTGACCCATACCAGGCTGGAGGCTGTGGAAGCCGGCATAGTAAAGCTGAATGTTCATGGAGAGGCGCTGGAGCGACAGGATTTCACACATGTGGTGTATGCGACCGGCTCCCGCAGCAATACGGCATTGGCCTGTGCATTGACAGATCAGGATAATGTATATGTTGTTGGGGATGCCGCAACCGTAGCGCAGGCACTCGAGGCTGTGCGGGATGCAACCCTGGCAGCAATGGCTGTATAGCTTCCCTAAGAAAATCCGGGAGCCTGTGCGCTGAAATTGGATGTCCTCAGGATTCACTGTAACAGTGTAAATGATAAGGAGCGATTTTCTTTATACGGAATAGCTCCTTTTTCCATATCCGTCTTTCTGTCTTTAAATGAATAGCTGAAGCTCTTGATCTGTTATGAAGTCAGGCTATTGCGTTTCCTGCTGTGTCATTATACAATGGAGAAAAGTGCCTGTTCAGCAAATGGAAACAGGACAGGAGGTATTTATGGCAATACAGCATATCATATTTGATTTGGATGGAACCCTTATGGATACGGAAAAGGGAAATCTGTATGCATGGCAAAAGACCCTGCGCTATTATGTACCCTGGCGTACATTTTCTAATACGGAATTGAAAGCCATACTGGGAGTAACCACGGAGAAAGCATTAACCATGCTGCAGGTGGAGAATGTTGATGCAGCCCAGTTCGATGAATACTGGCAGCTGCAATATCAGACACAGGTTGAGCATATCGCGCTGTTCAGCGGGATGCTGGAGGTACTGGAAAATCTGCGTCATCAGGGATATACCTTGGGAATCGTTACCTCCCGTGACTGGCAGGAATACAGAGCTTACTTTTCATCCCCTTCCTTCGATGCGCTGTTTACCTGTATAATTTGCAAGGAGGATACCTTGCTTCACAAACCGGACCCGGAACCTCTTCTTGCTTATATGCGGAAGATGAATGCAGTAAAAGAGGACTGTATCTATATCGGAGACATGGACACGGATATGGAATGTGCTGCCAGAGCCGGTGTAAGCTCTGCACTGGCAGTTTGGGGTACAGATGGTCCGGTATCGCAGGGCTGTCTTTCTTCACCGCAACAGATATCTGCATTTGTACAAAACGTATAGATGAGGTGATGAGAATACGTCACTAAAAAGCATTTGAGTGAAATTGAAAAAGTTCAAAACACAGTACCGTGAATAGTGTATTTGTGACATTTTATTTATAAATTCAGGCAAATGTATGAAGAAGCTGTGGAAATGGATGCATGTTTTACATTTTCCTATCTCTTACTTTTTTGAAATAGTTTTAGGGAACACACAGTAAGTATGTTTCCCTTCGTTTTCGTTGACTTCCATACAAAATTCTTTTACAATGAAGAACGTCTGTGTTCCCGGGGCACGTTATCCGCAGGACACTTTGTTAAAGGAGTAATTATGGAAAATAAAAGAGAAAAATTATCCTCCCGACTCGGTTTCATCTTTTTGTCGGCAGGATGTGCCATCGGTCTTGGCAATATATGGCGGTTTCCTTATATGGTGGGAAAATACGGGGGAGGAGCCTTTGTACTCGTGTATCTGTTTTTTCTTGTGCTTCTGGGGCTTCCCATTATCGTTATGGAATATTCCGTGGGAAGAGGAAGCGGAAAAAGTGTGGCAAGAAGCTTTCATGTTTTAGAGAAGCCGGGTCAGCTCTGGCATCGGTTCTCCTATGTGGCTATGGCTGGCAACTATCTGCTTGTCATGTTTTACACAACGATATCCGGCTGGATGCTCGCATATTTTGCAAAGATGATCAGCGGGGAATTTAACGGTCTTGATCCGCAGGAGGTGAAGCATGTCTTTGCCTCTTTACAGCAGAATCCGCAGGCATCCTTGTTCTGGATGCTGCTGATTGTCGCTATCGGCTGCGGTGTATGTGCGCTTGGCCTGCAAAACGGTGTGGAAAAAATCACAAAAGGGATGATGGGACTGCTGCTGGCGGTTATGATCCTGCTGGTAGTAAAGTCCCTGAGTCTGGATGGTGCGATGAAGGGTGTCTCCTTTTATCTGATACCGGATTTTGATGAACTGATGAAAAACGGTATTTTCAATGCCATCTATGCGGCGATGGGGCAGGCCTTTTTTACACTGAGCATTGGAATGGGTGGTATGGCAATCTTTGGAAGCTATATTGACCGCAAGCATTCCCTGAGTGGTGAGGGTGTACGGGTTATGGCGCTGGATACGTTTGTGGCTTTTATGGCAGGTATGATTATCTTTCCCGCCTGCATGTCCTTCGGGGTAGCACCTGACAGCGGTCCCGGACTGGTGTTTGTGACGCTTCCCAATATCTTCAATGAAATGGCAAACGGACAGCTGTGGGGAACTCTGTTCTTCGTATTTATGAACTTCGCGGCGTTATCCACCATCATTGCCGTGTTTGAAAATATTGTTTCCTTTACAATTGATTTATGTAACTGGACAAGGCGGAAGAGTGTTCTCTTGAATTTTATTATTATCGCAGTGGGAAGCATCCCCTGTGCAATCGGCTTCAGTGTCCTGTCCGGATTTCAGCCTTTCGGTGAAGAAAGCGCTGTGCTGGATTTGCTGGATTTCCTTGTTTCCAATGTTATTATGCCGCTTGGTTCTCTGGTTTTCCTGTTCTTCTGTACGAGAAAGCTTGGCTGGGGCTGGAAAAATTTTGTGGCAGAGGCGAATGCCGGAAAAGGTCTTCGCTTCCCGGAAAAGGCAAGAGGCTATGTATCTTATGTTCTGCCGCTGATTGTAATGTTTATTTTTCTGTTTGGATTGTGGGAAAAATTCACCGGATAAGCAGTGTATTGCGCGCTGCTTTTTTTATGAGCCTCCCGCATGACTTGCGCCTTTGTTTGATTCGTTGTAAACTAATGACATATACAGGAGGTAGCTTATGGGCAATTTTACATTTTACGCTCCGACACGCGTGTATTTCGGTCGAAAAGAAGAGGAGCGAATTGGTTCTATATTGAAACAGGAGGGGTGTCACAGGGTACTGGTGCATTACGGTGGACAGAGTGCTGTGAAAAGCGGTCTGCTTGACCGTGTTTTGGCGTCCTTGAAGAAGGCCGGGATTTCCGCCGTCACATTGGGCGGTGTTGTGCCGAATCCGCAGCTTTCCAAGGTGCGCGAGGGAATCGCTCTTGCTAAAAAGGAACAGGTGGACTTCATTCTGGCAGTTGGGGGCGGCAGTGTGATTGATTCTGCGAAAGGCATCGGCTATGGCGTTGTGAATGAAGGCGATGTATGGGAGTATTATGCAAGAAGGAAAAAGGTAACCGGCTGCCTTCCGGTGGGTGCGATACTGACGATTGCGGCTGCCGGCAGTGAAATGAGTAATTCCAGTGTCATCACCAATGAAGACGGATGGCTGAAGCGTGGATTAAGCTCTGATTACGGACGATGCCGGTTTGCCATTATGAATCCGGAGCTGACTATGACACTTCCTCCCTATCAGACAGCAAGCGGCTGTACGGATATCATTTTACACACCATGGAACGTTATTTCATAAAGGAAAACAACATGGATATCACTGACGGCTTTGCAGAGAGTCTGATGCGTACGGTTATGAAGCATACCCGTATTCTGATGAAGGAGCCAAACAACTATGAATCCCGCGCAGAGGTGATGTGGGCAGGCAGTCTTTCTCATAACGATATAACAGGAAGCCGCAGCTTCGGTGACTGGGCCTGTCATCAGCTGGAGCATGAGCTGAGCGGGATGTACAAGGTTGCGCACGGTGCAGGGCTGGCTGCCGTATGGGGCAGCTGGGCACGCTATGTCTATCAGGAACAGCCATCCAGATTTGCGCAGTATGCCAGAAATGTAATGGGAATCCGGGAAGAAAACGATATCGAGTGTGCACTGGCAGGAATTGAAGCAACCGAACAGTTCTTTAAGGAAATCGGTATGCCGACATCCATTCATGAAATGGGAATTGCGTTAGGTGAGGAGGATATCCGAAAGCTGGCATGGAAGTGCAGCTTTGAGGACGAACGCACGATCGGGTGTTTCAAGGTTTTGAAGAAAGAGGATATGGAAAATATTTATCGTATTGCGAAATAAAAAAATATCATAAAACCATAACACTTTATAAAATGTTATGGTTTTATATTTAGGTGAATTTAGAGCATATTCGGAGCCAAAAATTATGTGTCTGATAAGTTTTTTTATTGATACGCCATTATAGCTAAAAAAGAATGATATATAGACATAAAAGGAAGATGATTCGAATATATTAAGATAATCATATTATCTAATAAATTGGAAAAGATAGTAATCGCTGACTGTGGTTAATTATAGCATTATAATTATATTATAACAAATTAATCAATGCTATGTAAGTCTTATATTTCTTCATTAGTTATTATATACTATGTATATAGAAAGGATTTTACATTAAGTAAACAAGGGAAAGACCAATGGGGGATTAAAAACATTTCTAAAGCTAATAGATTATTCTTACGATATACTGTTGATTTCTGTTGCAAGGTAAGTCATTAAATGAGCGGTAATTTTAGAAAATATATATTTAAAATTTGCATATTATAAGGAGGATAATTGCATGAAAAAATAAGTAAAATAGTTATGACTTTTATTTTAACATCAGCGTTGTATACATGTGTTTTACCTACATCTATTGTACATGCAACAGAATTTCCTGTAGCATTTAGGGCAAGTAATCCTTACCCGGAGCACTCGTGGATAAATCTAGGAACGATTACTCTGGATCCTGTCACAATAAATAATGCTATAGATGTCAGATCTGTTTTTCTTACTGTACTTGGAGGAATTGTCGGTTCAAATTTTGGAGCTATAGGAGCAACATTAGTAAGTTCTGTTTCCGCACTGGTAAACAAGGGACATACAAAGTTTTACATTCGGCTTACACAATATGTATCGACAGATTATCAATGGCACTATTACTCTTATACTGTATATGAAGATGCTAAATGTACAAAAAAAGTCGGAAGTTATACATCTCAGAAGTGGAAAGATAGATATGCACGAAAATTAATGGAGCTTGGATTAACTATGCTATCCTTATCATAGTTAAAGGAAAGGGATATGATGAATAAGAGGAAAATTCGTCTTATAAAAACCATGATTGGCGTATGGATAGGATGTTTGATTGCATATATTCTATCAATGAATTTTGGCGGACAAGTAGATTGGTTTACAGGTGTGAATATATGTATCGCCATTCTGATTTTCTTCCTGATACAGGAAATCATCTGTTTCAGACGGCATAAAGGACATAAGGATTAGGTTTTAAAATGAGCGTGTAGTTGTATCATGTTTTCATTAAAGTTATTTCTTTATACAATTTTAAAAGCATAAAAAGAAGCTGTAAAATCTAAACGAAAAGCTTTGTCATTGATTTTGCAGTTTCTTTTTCAAATACTTTATCGTCTCAAAATTTTATTTATGTAATGTGATAACAGCTCCCGTCTCTGCTGCGCTCTAACAGCTTATAATCGACCAGATAACGGCGCAGCTCTACAAAATCATCAGATATTGGTTTTAAAATAGCGTTAACTTCCTGTTCGCTGAGATCACGATCGGGCAGCTGTGCAGCCGCCAGTGCAAGTATTGATTTGCGTGGTTCCTGTTTTTTCGGCATCCGATGGATGGTAAATGGTTCTGCCTGATAAAATACGTCCAAATTTACACCTTTCATAAACACATCTCCTTTCTGTTTATTAAAACAATAAACTACAATATGATATTATCACTATTTGTTTATAAAATCAATAAACAAAAAGAGGAAATGCCTATCTTATTTCCTCTTTGCACAGTATTTCTGTATTCTTGTGATCAAATCCATATAATAGGTGTCGTTTTGATCATGGTTCTCTATGACCTTTGTGATTTTTCGTACGAAATCCCCTTTGGTAACCTTTTCCCTGATACTCAGCTCCACCTGACCATTGTCCGCATCCTTCATTTCAAATATGGTTTTGGTAACATGGACGCTGCTTTGAGCGAACGGATACCGCTCCATAACGATACGATCCTCACTCACCTCTGTAAAATAGAATTTCATTAGAAAATGATCGCCGTAATCTTCAATCCAGTTATCCTCATCCAGCTTTTTATATACCTGATAACCACGTATATTGCAGGTTTCCGGATGCAGAATAACAGAAGCGATCTGTTTTTTTGTATAGGGTAGAATTTTACTGTTTTCACTTTTCTTCATATAAAGATACCTCTCTTGCGTGTGATATAGTATAATGTATCACGAATCGGTAAGAAAGAAAAGATGAAGAATGTCATGGAAATGATAAACGGTGGCTGTAGAATATATGCTATACTGATGAACGAGGGAGGGCTGTCCATGATGAAAAAGCTATGGAAGCAGAATTTCTGGCTTCTGGCTGCACTTGGTGCCTATGCACTGGTGAGTCTTTATGTCTATGAGCGAAGCGGTATATTTATTCACAGAGCAATTGTATGGAATGTGTTTCTCGCTCTGTTACCCTATCTGTTTATGACGCTGTTTTTTGCGGCACAGCAGCGTCGTCATCACCTTGGTATGCTGGCTGCCTTTCTCTGCTGGCTGCTGCTGTTTCCCAATGTACCGTATCTGATTACGGATTTTATACATATCTCACCGCTGACCTTCTATATCTTTCAGGAAACCGGAAGTGTCTATGTCCGTGAGCTTCTCCCCTGGCTGGAGCTGCTGCATCTGGCTGTTGGTATCTTCTTCGGCATCATGAGCGGCTATCGTTCGCTCTATCTGCTGCACGAATTCACGGCGGAAAGGCTGGGTCAGCTGCGCACCTGGCTGCTTGCCGCCCTGATTTGTCTGCTGAGCAGCTATGGGGTGTATCTGGGACGGTTTCTGCGTCTGAATTCCTGGGATATCATGCATCCATCCTCACTGATTGAAAAAATCGTGCAGGGCAGCGATACCTTCAGTCTGCAGTTTACACTGGTATTCTTTCTGTTTCTGTTTATAACCTATGGTCTGTATTATTTCTGCTTTCATAAAAAAATAGGAGGTACGCGTCATGAAGACACTTTACGTCAGTGACCTGGATGGTACACTGCTCAACAGCAACACTGCATTAACCGATACAACGATTGAGACAATCAATGCTCTGGTGGAGGAGGGAATGGAATTCACCTTTGCGACAGCACGCTCCATAACGTCCGCTTCTCTGGTAACCAGGGGACTCCATCTTCGTACACCTTTAATCGTATACAATGGGGTCTATCTGCTGGATCCGGATTCTCATGATATCCTGTATTCGCATTCCTTTACCAGACAGGATGCACAGGATATTCTGAACTATCTGTTAAGGCATGATATGATACCCTTTGTTTATTCCTACATTGATGGAAGGGAAAGGGTCAGCTATATGGAGGAGGGGATGCATGAAGGTGGGAAATACTACATGGAATCTCGCCCCTATGACAAGCGTTTTCGTAAAGTGGATACCACAGAGCAGCTGCTGGAGGGGGATGTCTTCTACTTTACCTGTATTCACGACGGTTCCTTTTTAAAGCCGATGTATGAATATCTGGAGGAAACAACCGACTATGTGATTGTTTTTCAACAGGAGCTGTACCGGGAGGAATACTGGCTGGAGGTCATGCCACGAGGAGTTTCCAAGGCGCAGGCAATTCTGGAGCTGAAGGAAAAAGGCGGATATGACCGGGTGATATCCTTTGGGGATGCCATCAATGATCTGCCGATGTTTCAAATCAGTGATGAATGCTATGCGGTGGGAAATGCCATTGAGGAGTTGAAAAACACAGCAACAGCGGTGATCGGTGATCATGATGCGGATGCTGTGGCGATGTGGCTGAAGGCGAATTATCAGAAAAAGGCAGGAGGGAGCGCGAGTGTATAAGCTGATTGCATGTGATCTGGATGAAACACTTTTAAATACGGATAAGGAAATCTGCGCCAGAAATATAGCGGCCATCAAGCGTGCCGAGCGGGAGTATGGTGTGCGGTTTGTACCGGCAACCGGACGGGGCTACACCTGTATTGATAATGTGCTGCATACGCTGGGAGTCTATGATGCTGAACAGGAGTACACGATTTCCAATAACGGCGGTGTTGTGACGGAGAATAAGAACTACCGAAAGCTTTCCTTTCATGAGCTGCCTTATGAAATCGCTGAAAGGCTGTTTGCCTTCGGTATTGAACAGGATGTCTGCATACAGGTTTTTACAGCGGAGGATGTGTATGCGTTTCATCTGAATGAGGATGAGCGATCCTGGCTGTTTTCCTTCAAGCCGGATTCCATCGTATGTGAGGAAACGTCTCTTGCCTTTTTAAAGGGTACACCGATAACAAAGATTCTGTTTCAGAATACGGGTATCCCCTATCTTCACACACTGGCTGACCAGCTGCATGCGCTTACCGATCAGCGGGTTGCCGTCTCTTTTTCCAGCAACCGCTATCTTGAGCTGAATCCATATGGTGTGGATAAGGGTCTTGGTCTGCGTGATTTGTGTGAGCATCTGCAGATTGACCTGTCGGAAACCATCGCCATTGGTGATAACTTCAACGACGTGGGAATGCTAAGGGAGGCAGGACTTTCAGCCGCTGTGGCAAATGCGGTTCCGGAAATCAAAGAAATGTGTGATTATGTCTGTACAGCCGACCATAATGAAGGTGCGGTAGCGGAGGTCATCGAGCGGTTTATTTTTGTCTGATACGAAAGCTCAGGTAAACAAGAGTCCTTTTCCCCGTTATGAAGAAAAGGATTCTTTTGTATTTTTACTGAAGGAAAGAGAAGCATTATAATGTTCTTGATGCTGCAAAAATGAAAAATGCTTTCACAGGAAAGCAGTATTCTTAATAGATTCGTTTTTGTGTAAGCTGCATGTTCAATCAGGACAGAGACTTTATAAGCAATACTGCTGATGCGTGGTGTTACCGATTGCTATGTATTACGCATTCCTCTCAGTACGATCATGTGCTCGCAGAGCATTTGCTTCATCCTTCCTTATATTTATTACGGACATCTGCATACACTGTCAGTGGCAATGGCGTATCACCGAAACGCTGAATTTGTGCACCCGTAAGGCTGTCTATATGTATTCTTTTCTCGGTTTCGGGATTCACCCTTTTAAAACAAGGAAAATTCTTGTATAATGTTACCTAAGTATTGCGGGGTGTATGAAATTGGAACTAGTGGAGAATAGATTTCGAAAGGGAATTCAGGATGGTGTGCCGATTGGGCTTGGCTATCTGTCTGTATCCTTTACCTTTGGTATGATGGCGGTTTCCAACGGGATTCCGGTGGAGGCTGCCGTTGTGATATCCTTAACGAATGTAACCAGTGCCGGGCAGTTTTCCGGTCTGACGCTGATGCTGGCGCACGGCTCCTATGTGGAGCTGGCTCTGTCACAGTTTATCATCAATCTGCGTTATGCCCTGATGTCCCTGTCACTGACACAGAAGGTCGACCGGCATATGAAAACACATGAGCGCGCCTTGATAGCCTATGGCGTCACCGATGAGATTTTTGCTCTTGCCAGCAGTACGTATGAGCGTGTCGGGAAATGGTATATGGCAGGACTTATCGCCTTTCCGGTATTCTGCTGGACACTGGGTACCTTTCTGGGGGGAGCGGCGAGTACGCTGCTTCCGGAAGCAATCCGGTCTGCCCTTGGTATCGCCATTTATGGAATGTTCCTTGCCATTATCATACCTCCGGCCAGAAAGCTGCGCTCCGTGCGTATCGTATTGCTTTTATCTGTGATTCTAAGCTGTCTGTTTGCCGCTATGCAGGCAGTTGTACCTGTCAGCTCCGGGTTCGTCATCATTATCTGTACAATCGCCGCATCTGCGTTTGGGTCATGGTTCTTTCCGGTGGAGGAGGTGCAGCATGACTGAGTATCTTCCTTACATTCTGGTAATGGCAGTCGTTACCTATCTGATCCGTATGCTTCCGTTAACCTTTTTTCAGAAGGAAATCAAAAGTCCTTTTATAAAATCCTTTTTATTTTATGTACCCTATGCCGTGTTGGGAGCCATGACGTTTCCAGCCATCTTTACGGCTACCGGTCACACGCTGGCAAGCTGTGCCGGCTGCTTTGTGGGGCTGGTACTGGCATATCAGGGAAAAGGCCTGCTGAGTGTTGCGGTAGCGTCCTGTATTACGGCATATCTGGCAGCCTGTATCTTCTGAAGCAGGCTGGAGGCAGTCGTGCGCCTGTGCAAAAGCCGGCGCTTTTTTTAATGCGGACAGCTGTATTTCAACAAACGCTCTACGTAATCGTATACCATCTTTTTGCCTTTGTGATCCAGCTTCATTATATTTTTGTATATAATATGATCCAGATGATCCGGTATGTCCTTCTTTAAGCCAAGTAATACATAAATATCCAGACTCAGAATCTGGGATATGGCCACCAGATCATGTATATTCGGTGTTCTTTGGTTGTGTATGTAGCAGCTGAGCGTCTGCTGTGATATATGAAGAGCCTTTGCGAGCTGCTTTTGTGTCATATTGTTTAGTATGATGCCCTCCTTGATTGCGGCACCCAAATCCGTATCAATTTGATTTCTTTTCATGTCTTCCTCCTGTGGGCATGTACTCTCCCCGAATATGCCCGGCATTATTATATCTGAAAAAGTAACATTCATAAGAAAAAGTAATCAAATACGGAATTTTATCGGTCTAAAAATTCATGTTTTTAACATTACTTTCTTTTCTATAGGATAAAGGCCTAGATTTATGGAAGCAAACTGCATAGTACAGCATGAGGTGGAACGGATGGAACCCAAAAGAGAAGACATCATACTGGCTTACCTGACCCTGCTGCTTGTATTGCTGATCGGTTTGTTTCTGGTATGGGTCGTAGCGATGTTTTTGGAATGAGAGATGAAAAAAGGAATGGAAAGCAGTCCATTCCTACATAGCATCAGATACTGTAGCCGCCATCCAGCGGGATGCAGGCACCATTGATGTAATTCCCTGCAGCACTGCAAAGTACAAGAAGCAGACCGTCGAGATCCTGCCAGGTACCCCAGCGTCCTGCGGGAATTTCCTTTAAGACAGACAAATCATCATTCTGTCCATCTCCGCTTTGCAGCCGGTTTCCCTCATTCATGAAGCCCAGTGTGATTGCGTTGATCTGTATATCTCTGCCCGCAAACTCATGTGCCATATATTTCGTCATTGCTTCCACGGCACCCTTGCTGGTGAAATAGGCACAGTATTCGCTGGTACCATAGGGCAGGATTCCGGATGCATTGATGATTTTGCCTCCATGCCCCTGCCTGATAAACTGGCGTATAACCTCCTGGGAAAGTGTAAACGCCGCAGTTACATTGATATCCAGTGCGCTTTGAAATGCCTGTCTGCTGATTTCCAGAGTATCCTCCTTTTTCAGAATGCCTGCAAAGTTCAATAGAATATCCACATGTCCATAGGCGGCAAGCACTTCCTTCATGACATCATGAATGCTGCCGGGTGTCGTAAGGGATACGGTGAGGGAATGATACGATCTTCCCAGCGCCTCCACCTCTTTTTTCAACGCGGAATCATCACCGATACTGACGCCGAATATATCTGCACCATGTCTGGCCAGTGTGCGTACACAGGCATATCCAAGACCCTGCGAGCAGCCGCTGACCAGTGCGACTCTGCCATCTAGCTCTAAATTCATAAATAAAAACCTCCTGTCATACATAGTATGCCTTGTGCGGGAATACATAAACCTGCAGGTGCAAAAAGAAAAAGACTTTTTCAGAAACGGGAAAGGGTTTTCATGATATACTGAGAGTAAGAAAGGGGGAATCGTCATGAAGGTTATATTTCTTGATATCGACGGTGTACTGTACCCCTGCTTTTCCAGAAGGACAAGCTGTTTTCATGCGGAGGCTGTGCGAAGCAGATTACAAAAAGAAAGGATTTCCACGGAAGGGATAACAGACTGGGATTTGTGCAGTGTGGTCTGCGGTTTCCAGAAAGCTGCGGTAGAGCGTCTGCGCAGACTTTGTGAGCAAAGCGGTGCAAAAATTGTGCTGGAAACCTCATGGAAGTGCATGCGGAGTCTGGATGAAATGAAGCGGCTGTTTTCCCTGTGGAGACTGGACAGCTATATTGTTGACATGACAGATAATGAGGAAATGTTCTTCAAGGAAGGAGCTATACAGCGCTATCTGGATGCGCATCCGGCAGTGGAAAACTACGTCATTCTGGATGATATCTCCATGCGGAAGGCATTTCCCGGACATGATGTGGTTACGCCGGATATCCTTGATGAAGAAAGTTATCGGCAGGCGCTTCATATACTGAACCATTGGACAAAGGAGCTGGGGCATGAACATCATCTTCCTTGATATCGACGGCGTACTGATGCCGCTGGGTTCTCATGAATATCTGCGCAATGATGCAGCCGCATTAAAGGCCTACTATGTTTCACAGGATCAGCGCTTTGCACCGGTGAATGCCTATGACATCGCTGCTGTGGATCTGGACTGGTATCCAAAAGCCAGCCGTTATATACGGCAGCTTGCCGAAACCTGCCATGCATCCATTGTATTGACCTCCTCATGGCGGCTTCACCGTTCGCTGGAAACCTTGCAGCTGCTGTTTTCCCTGCATGGGCTGGACAGGTATCTGGTGGATGTAACGATGGATACCGGTAATAAAGCAGAAGAAATTCAAATGTATTTGTGGGGATATCCGGAAATTAAACGCTATGTGGTGATCGATGACCTGGATATGGAGCGCAGCTTCAAAGACCATTTTGTACAGGTTCGGGACAAGTATTTCAATGAGGATAATCTGAAAGAGGCTGTCTGTATCCTGAGAAAGGAATAGGCACTCTTTTTTTATTGACATATAGTATACAGTATAGTAATATATAGGAAAAGAGGTGATGGTGTGGTATCCTCCATTGATTTGATTCTACTGGGTATGGTGTATGATCAGCCCCGCAGTGCCTATGATATCCAGAAGCATGTGGAATATCGTAATCTTTCTCACTGGGTGAAAATCAGCTCACCTTCTGTTTATAAAAAGCTGAGAGTGCTGGAGCAGAAGGGATATCTGATGACGAAGCGGCAGCGGGAGGGAAACATGCCCGAGAAAAGCATTTATTCATTGACTCGTGAGGGTCGAAAATATTTCCATGAGCTGATGCATGAAATCAGTGCACAGCCATTTGAAATCCTGTTTGATTTTAATGCTGTGGTTGTCAGTCTGAACAAGGTTGATAAGGAAGAGGGGCTGGAGTGCGTTCAGCGAATAGCGCAAAGTCTGCAGGATACACGTACATATCTGAGCATGCAAAGGGATGTGAAAAAGGAAATTCCCTATGTGGGAAGGAGTATTCTTGAGCAGCAGCTGAGCGTTTGTGAAACCCTGCTTACCTGGTGCCATACTCTGTGCGAGGAGCTAAAGAGCAGTGACGGCTTAGAGAAAATGAAGGAACTGCCTTAAGGCAGAGAAAGGAGTACAGGATGTGTTCATCAAGATGTGGTGTGGATTGTACAACATGTGAAAGAAAGGAAGCGGTGCATTGTCTTGGCTGCAATGCCATGAAGCAGCCGTTCTGGGGGAGTCCCTGTCAGGTAAAGACCTGCTGTGAGGAAAAGCATTTGCAGCATTGCGGGGAGTGTAAGGAGTTTCCTTGTGAAATGTGCGCCAACATGGGGAAGGAAATGGGCTTTGATCCTGAACCGCGCTTAGCAAATTTAAGAGCATGGGCGAATGAGAAAACAGCCGGCTGAAAGGCTTTCTTATGCAGAGACAGGATAACAGATTTAATGGGCTATGAGCTGATTTTTCATTTACCATACAAGGCTTGCCTGCACTTTATAATGATTACGGTGCAGGAAATGTACAGGTATAAGGCTACATGTAGTCTTTCGGTTCTTTGTGTGCAGAAAGGTATATAAGAAGGGCAGGAGAATAAAAGACTTCTGCTTTTTCTTGTTGATTCTTGTAGATGCAATCAGGAAGTATGCTCTTTTTCTTAACATGAGCATACGGGAAGAAAATAAGGAGATTATGATACGTGATACTGGTCTTTCTTGATATCACAGGAAGCTATATATCCCATATATCGCATACGTTTAGCCGACATGGCAATAAAAAAGCGGTGATGCTTATATAAATAAAGAAATAGGCAGGCTTTTCCCTTTAGCACTTCATATAAGCTTGACGTAACATGAAACCGTAAAAAATAATAAAAAAATTATGTTAAATTTAGGAGTTTTGCCCTTTCCATACGTATATAAGAGTGTATATGCAAAAAAGGAGGATGATACATATGCATAAATCGAAGGAAAGGGAGTATCCGATTCCCTTTCACAATGATGTATTTTTCAAGT